>SDBT01011900.1_pt1 | contig 13985 bp, 14 predicted proteins | sample 2277101 | NCBI WGS metagenome assembly SDBT01 (sample SAMN10404973, study PRJNA504765) | marine sediment metagenome | isolation source: marine sediment core GS10_PC15, 103 cmbsf | place: Arctic Ocean: Southern Knipovich Ridge | collected 2010 | reverse complement strand
CCATTGCACGGAGTTCGTCTTCATTGAAATCACACCGTGAGTTCGCAACCAGCCCCTTAATCAGGGCATCCTTTCGCTCACGATGCATGGAGAGACCAGAATTCAGCACTTGCTGGATCTCAGTCGGCGCCCGATCAATGTATTCCTCAGGCGTATCGGCGGTAACAGGAGCGTTACCCGGAGGTTCTACAACCGCAGGGGTTTCGCTCGTTGCAGCAGCAGCTTCGGCTGTCGAAGCTGGTACTTCACTACCTGGCGCATTTGACGGGGTCTCAGCTGCAGGTGCGGTCAACATGTTTTCGACCTTGCCGAAAGAATCGTCATCGAGACTGATGAGTGACTCCCGGTTGTCTTCCGTGAACGGGCTTGCCGCGTCGGCGATGAGCACGTTCACTTTCTCTGTCCTGTCCATATTACTCTCCTCATTGACAGTGATTGGAACAAACTCGGTAACGGGCCTCACCCGCACCGTCTCTTCATCAAGAGTGATGCTTCCATCCTTCTTGATCTTGTAATTACGCCTAATTAACCCTCCTGACTGGTTAAAGTCCTCGTAAACAACATTATCCTTGAAAACTGCGATGATCCAAGGACTGGCTCCTGAATCGCGAAGAGCCGCTTCCAACGCTGAGCGGGTATCGATGTCGCTCATTGCATGGTCTGCGCTATCCCTGAATCCGATGAGATGCTTGAACTTGGCGAAAAGCTCCTTGAACGTAGCTGCGCCTTGTGAGATATCAACCGGCGTAGGACTCTCCTGAGCGTTACCAGCAATACGGACTAATGTATGATTGTGACCGTCCGTCATGTTACAACGGTCAGTAATGAGATCATACGTGTGGCTGTGATTATTAGCTCCTCCCGCAGAGGTCAATCCAGGCTTGGAGTCGTCAAACGTATGGGTATGTCCATCACCTGCCGAGAGACCTGTTACGCGAGTTGCGTTCGCAGTAATCTGGCACTCACAGGGCTCAGCGTTGCAATCGCATCTGTGCATTTCGTTGAGCCTAGGAGCTCCACACCCGTCAGCAACACTGCAGGCACCTGTAATACCTTCGGGGAGGATTGCAAGATGATCAGGAGTTACGTTACGCCAGATCCCGCTGAACTTCTCTCCGTTATGAGATCCTGGATGCCTTTCAAGGTCCATAAATAACCCTGTTGATATCTCGATAGTCTCACCGGATTGCATCCGTTCAATGGCTGTGTTAACGTCTTCGCGATCGAGCTCCTCGACCTTGCTCATATTGATCCACATTTCCGAGTGGAGTTTGTTATCAACAAGGGAGGAATTGAAAAGTAGACCAACGGACTCGGTCTCTAACACGTCAGGGTCGTTCGCACTGACTTGAATCTCATCCTTCACAGGATGGTTCATCACGACAGGACGGCCATTCCAACCTCGGACATGCGCAGCAAATTCGGATGCTAAAGCTAATTCGGGAGCTTCTGCATTCGCTGACTGAATAACACCCTCGACAAGAGCAATGATAGGTACAACGAGATGGTCAGTACCTTCAAAAGTCTCGTGACGTATTGCGTCTACGTCAGCTTGAGCTTGGACGTTCAGTATATGCATTTGGACCTCCAATTAATATTATATAGTGACCAAAAAGGAAAATCAAGGGGCTTTTGTTTGTGCAGGAAGTAGGTTAACATTCCCGATGGTTACAGTGAACGGACGAGCTGAGAGATCTATAAGAAAGACCTCGTGGTAGTACCTTCCTGGGGTTACTGCTTTAGTGCCAGCCCCAAGCAAAGTCACCTGAAGTACGCCAGTAACTGGAGCTGTAAGAACAACACCAGATCCTAGGTTCTTAGTTACTAAGGCTGTACCACCAGGTTTATCTACCATAACCCAAGTAACTGGTGTATAACCTGTTAGATCAATAGGCGTGCCATCTGATACGTCAGTTACGGTTACCTCGAGAACTCTACTGTTACCTGCATGGAGTTCGAAGTCTTGGTTGATTTCAGTCATTAGTCTACACTCCCTTTCAGAGAGGTCTTAATTATAATAGATCCGTCTAGGTTATCCTGATACACTATAGATCCTAACAGATCAGAGGTATAGAGTATAGATCCTTTTAAGGAGATCAGGTTTGATCCTACAATTAGGAAATCCTCAGAGGTTACTATAGCTGCAACAGCTGTAATAACTGTGCTGACATCAATTGGCACCTCGACAGTTGCAGCTGCAGTAGCATCCGAGACAAGACTAACCTGACCTTCGAAAGTAAGCTCTGTTGTATTAACTATTACTCCGTTCGCAATTACTGTAATAACACCTTCAACTACAGCAGCTACAGAAGTCGTCATAGTTGCGTTGGCAACCAGAGTGACACTACCTTCAAAGACTACTCCTGGATCGGCAGTCATTGTAGCATTGCCAGTCACAGTTATGGCTTCAAGGAGTGAGAGTCCTGCTAGAGCAGATATCGTGCTATCAGCTGTCGTATTGACAATACCCTCGAACGTGATTACTGATTGGGCTGTAATGATAGCATCTGCAGTTATTGAGACCTGACCTTCAAATGTATTCAGTACTGTTGGAGTTATAACAGCATCAGCTGCTATAGCTACCTGACCCTCGAAGTTTGTTTCTGAGGTAACCGTTATTGTTCCATCTGCAGTGATTGTAAGGTCATCGAAGTACACGAATGCACTAGTTGAAACAATTGTACCATTTGCCGTAATAGTAAGGTCGTCAAGGAAGTTGGTTGCAGTCAACGTCTGTATAGTACCGTCAGCAGTAATTGTAGATACACCCTCGAAGGTGGTGAGCGTGGTAGCTACAATACTCCCGCCAGCAGTAATTACAACTTGCCCTTCGAGCGTGTCAAGGGTAGTTACTGCAATAGTGCTATCAGCAGTTATTGCAACTTGGCCTTCAAACACGACATCAGGATCTACTGTAATAGTAGCATCCGCGGTAATAGTAAGGTCTTCAAAGAATGACAGTCCTCCATCAACAGTTATAGTTCCGTTAGCTGTAATGGTAAGGGTATCAAGCATGTTAGTTTCAACTGATGGCTGGACTACAGCATCAGCTGTGATAGGCACTTGGCCTTCAAATGTGTTCAACGTAGTAGGAGCAATTACAGCGTCTGCAGTGATAGGAACTTGGCCTTCAAATGTAACGTCAGGATCTACCGTGATCGTACCATCTGCAGTAATGGTAAGATCATCAAAATACACAAATGCAGACGTGGCTACTATAGTTCCATCAGCTGTGATAGTTACTTGTCCCTCGAAGGTAACATCCGGATCAACGGTTATAGTTCCATTGGCTGTAATGGTGAAATCATCCAGCATGTTAGTCTCTACCGATGATACAATCGTTCCATCTGCTGTGATAGGAACTTGACCTTCAAGGGTATCGAGGGTTGATACAACAATTGGTGCATCTGCAGTAATAGATACTTGACCCTCAATTGTTACATCAGGATCTACAGTGATTACTCCATCTGCTGTGATGGTTAAGTTTTCCTCAAATAGCAAACCACCTTCTGTTGTAATGGTACCGTTTGCTGTAATGGTAAGATCATCCAACATGTTGGTTTCTACTGAGGACTGGATCGTACCATCGGCAGTAATGGTAAGATCATCCAGCATGTTTGTTTCAGTAGTAGGTACTATAGTACCATCTGCAGTGATAGTAAGGACCCCTTCCCAGGTAAGTATCGTTGCAGCTATAATAACACCATCTGCAGTGAGAGTGGTCACAATAGCTTCAATAAGGGTCTCTACTGAAGGAGTTATTACACCATCTGCAGTAATAGTAAGGTTACCCTCGAATGTGTCTAGCGTAGTAACAGTGATTACAGCGTCTGCTGTAATTGGTGCTTGACCTTCAAAGGTTATAGGAGAGGGATCGGTCGTGATGGTACTATCTGCAGTAATAGGGGCCTGACCCTCAATCGTTACATCAGGATCTACTGAGATGGTGCCATCAGCTATAAGTGTAGCTATTGTCGTTTCAAAAGTGGTCTCAACCGAGGTCACAGCTGTCCCGTTAGCTGTGATAGCTACCTGACCTTCAACTGTGACATCTGGATCTACAGAGATAGCTCCGTCAGCAGTAAGAGCACAATCAACATTATGTGTTTGTGGTCCTCCAGCATCGAATAGCGCAGGCGAAAGCTTTGGTAATCGTCTAGGCTGAAATGTCCGAAGCCTGTGAATTAATAAAGGCACTTAGTTGCCTCCAGAATTAAGACATCTCGCGGAAGTAGATACTACCACTCCATGTATTTGTAGCAGGAGCAGTCTTGAACTGCAAAGTTAGGAACCTGCTTGGTGCCAATGTTGGCCTCATATCTTCAGGCGGATACCAGAAGAAACTATTTAGAACATTGAAACTCGGTAGAAGCAAAGTATCAACCTCTGTACCAGTTACAGTTGCTATGCCCACAGCATTTGAGGTAGTTGTTCCTAAAAGTAAGGAAACTGCTGCAGCTGCACGCCAAGACAAAGGCTCCGGCGCTTTAAGGGTTGGTAACGTAGACGCAGTTGATCTATGGCTCAGCGTAAGTTGTTCCTGTTGAGATGTTTCACTTGCCTCTTGTCCTAACTCAATACCAATTATCTCAATGCCAACCGTTGCAGGAGTGGCAAGCTGTGCAAATGGAACAGCTGTAAGGGACGTCAGACCGCTTATTGGCAGATAGAAACTCCTGTTACTAGACATATTTGTTCTCCTTTAATAAGACTGAATTCTTGGACGATACGGAGGAAGTGGTCCTCCCGCAGGTGCCGCACCCAGATCAAACTCATTGTATTTGGTGGTGCCCGCATCATCGACAAGATAGGCGAATTTTTTATTCCCATCTCTGACAAAGATATTGGCAGAAACGCCGTCAAACGTGCCAGCCATGATCTCCGTGCCGCTGTTTTCATCACCCCAAGTATCACCGCCGCTGTCTGATCTTAGCTGAAGATCGCCATCCGCCTGAACAATATGCGAATGATAATTTTTATTATCAGCGTCATTAGGATCGAAGGCAAAACTCGTGGTGAAGAACTCTGTACCTGTCTTGCCTACCGAAAGAATAACATCGTCTTTGACTAATCCTGATGTCCAATCAGTGTCATCGGCTCCAAATTCGTCAAAGCGATACCGAATAAATGTAATATTTGACTCGTCTAAACCGATAATTATGGCTACTCGGTTGCCACCCGATCTAGAATACACTCCCCCACTTTTGACCGAATCGATATCGCCTATTTCACTTCTTTCTGTTTTTAACTCGTTGATGGCATTCAGCGGGCGAATAAGAAACTCCTGACCCTCCTCCTTCTGACAAGCAAACATACAACGATCATTCGTATCCATGAGAGCAAAGCCATGCCGGCGGCGCTGACCCTTCTCTGCTCCTTGGTTATGGACTGCAATTCCTGTCGTCCAGAAACCATCATGAGTGACGGTTACTGTTGTATCTACTGCGTTTGTAGTAAAAGTGGGAAGGTCACAGGTAAGAATAGATGCCGTCACAGCGGTGGTCTGATAAACTCCGTTGTTGCCTGCGTCCTCTGCATCAGTAATCGTAATCAGACTATCCGCAGTAAACCCGTCAGTAATCCATGAACCTCCATCACTTCTAATAATCCCAGAAGTAGTAAATTCTAGTCCATTAGTCCCATCAGTAACCGACGTAACACCATCAATTTCAAAACGACTGTAGGCTGTGCTGTCAACATCCTGCCCCATATCAGTGACCGCTTCGCCGGGGTGGAAGATGATCACGTCGCCATTAGAACGGACATCTATAGAAACCCAGCTTGATCCCCCAACATCAGTTGCATCATAGATCGCTTTGTCTGACTGATTCTGAGAAAACACAACTTGCCAAGTATCAGATGACATATCGAATTTGGAATATGATGTAATGCCGGTGGACAATCTATAAGTCGCAATGTAGATAATATCGCCCCGTCGCTTACAATACATAGCGTCCGGTAGGGAGATAAAGGGCCTGTTACCCGAGTCTTGTTCAGCAAACGAATCTGTGGGGTCTGTAGCTTTGTATACTGCCCATTCTGAAGTACTAACACTAGCAACTGCATATACATTACCACCTGAAGATATAAAAGGCCCAACATTACCCGAACTAATCGTGGGCCAAATAGCATTGGTTATGGTTACTGGAAGTGCCATTTAAATCCACACCCCGTTGGACTTGGCAACGAAATGATCGTTGAAGCCATTGTCATCCAACAGTGTCCGCCATTCTGCTTGCGTCTTGGTGTTAAGGCGAAGATCGCCAACGCCTTCTGATATTAGATGAACGACCTGTGCCGCAGGATTAGGACGTAATTGCTCACATCTTTCGATCAGCTCCAAGCTCTCTGCATCCGTCTCCATACTGTCCAGCGCATACTCGGTCAGGATACCATCGAGGTTTCCCGGCAAAGCCTGTTTGACTTTATTGCGAGAGCCGTTGTTAGCCATATCCTCGCCAACGACCGCGATACTGGTTCGCTTCCCATCAGTCCGCAGCCAGATAGAAAACGGATCGCCGGTAAAGACAGCGTTAGGATCATCAGGGTCCATAAGGGTAGGCAAGTTGTCGGGATCAAATCCCCTTGCTGTCAAGGCATCCCTGATCTCAGTTTCTTCTGATGTAGCTTGCGTGGCTAAAATATGCGGCGAGGTATCCACGCTAATAGCATTAATCCCCGCCGCAATCAGTATTTCCGCCGTCCAGCCATACCCCCCTCCAATGATTGCTATATCGGAAAGCGAAGCAAATCCTGGCTTCGCAAGCATGACAGCAATTTGCCGTTCAGCAGACGCCTTTTTGCCTATCCAATAGTAGCCCGCTGCACTCGGGACCTTTGGTGAACCTCTTACACCGTGAGTCCAAAGTACAGCAGAATACATCTCATCAAATAAAGTCTTGTCCCATACAAGAACCATTATCGAGAGCCCTTTATTTACCTTTGCCTCGAGCTTTTGCAGGCTCTTCAGTTTCGGTCGTCTCCACTTCAGGCTCTTTGGGACGTTGATCACCCTCGACGGCGAACTTCATCTTGATAAGCTTCTTCGCACGATCGTCCTCGACGCTGGGGTAAAACTGGCCCTTCCTGAAAAGCGTCACATCGTAAACCACCTTAGGCTTGTGAGTCTCAGGGTTAGTAACAACAGTCGCATGGCTATCCTCGACAGTATCCAACATTGTGATTTCCATCACGTTCTCCTTGTTAACCTCGTTATTACGAGGAAGTTAAGCTTGCGACAACAGTGACGTTCATCGTGTCACCGTTAGCGACCGAACGGTCACCGCCCGTAAACGCTGCTCCGCCGACAAGAAGATCCACAGAACCTCCCTTGGTGTTGAGCGTAGTGAGGAAAGCTCCTCCGACGGTATCGGTTGCGTTGATTGAAAACACAGCCTTCGAGGCCGTGTTAGTCACCGACTGACCTGAAACAGCCGCAGGACTATAGGTCTGACGAACACCTTCCGAGTAAGGAGTAGCCTCGACCCAGCCTGAATGAGACGCTTGATCATCGGCAGCAGCAAACGTCGGCGTGCCATCGGTCAGCCCTACGAAATGGGATGCTGTATAGGCTGACCCATTGTAGTACTGCTCGAGGTAGTCGTCGAGACCATCATTGACAACCAGGTTCTTGAAGTGGTCTTCCCACTTCAACTTGCCATCAGGGCCAAAGAGTTCAACGTGAAATTCATGTTGGACCCTCACGATACCCAGACAAGCCTCGGGATTGATGAATGCTAGGGCCGCAGCACCAAAACGCCCATGTGCGCTCTGGATAATTCCGTTTTTCTTAAACAACATCGTTAACCTCCTAAAGGTTACTGGTTACAAGGTCTATAAGACCTCTTCGATCAGGATATCAAATCCTTCAACTTCAGACTTGTTCCATCCTTTGCATTTGCCTTGGATGTTCTTAAACCTAACAACAAGGCGAGTCTTACTTCTCTGCAGAGATACAGCCAGTTGCCCGTTACCCTCCTTATCAGCTCTAGCTTCCTGGACCTGCGTTTGTAGGATCAAATTATACAGCTGATCCAGAGTCGTTCTACAGGATTGTCCTGCAAGTATTACGAAGTCCGATTGCCAGGCCCATGGAGAGTACTGCACAAGTACAGCTCCTCCAACTGAAGCCCCTCCAAGAAGTACAAGACCAGCAAGTCCTGCTTTAACTGTTTTGGATAGGGACGACAGTCCCTCCTGCATTGTCTTCATCAGCATCCTCCTGGTCTGGAGTTCCCGGTTCTACAGGAGTCTCCGGCTCTTCTTCCTCAACGAGTGGATCGTCAGAATGTCCGAGAGGAACTTGCCCTTCAGGCAACTCTGGAGGTAATCCAAGCATTTCACGAGCCTCTTCACGTGAGGTAATAGCTTGAGCCTCTTTAGACTGTTTCGATAGGTTAGTAACTGCACGACCCTGTTGGGCCTGTGTCTGAGCCTTCTCAAGTGGAGTTAGTGTAAAAGCTGAAGGCCAGTCGATCGTTAGATCCTTAGGCTCCGGGACAACTTCAGCGTTGACCAACAGCTCAATGAAAGGCCTTAATACGTTAGGCTCAGCGAATCCTACCTGACGTTCTGAGATCCGATCGGCCCAGTTAGCACGATCCTGCTCTGAAGCTAACTGCCCAGCTTCAGCTCCTAATAGAATACGTCGCGGCATACCAGTTGCACCTGCGATAAGCAGGATAAGAACCTCGAAGACACCTCGAGGATCTACAACTTCAGCACCCAAGGGGTTTAGTTTTACTCCTCGTGTCCGGATAATACGACGGAGCTCGTGTTGGTATTCGTCGATCTCATCAGCCAAGTCCTTAGCATCATCTGGACTAAGCGTCATTTCCTTGTCGATGTCAGCTTGCATACCACGATTAGAGGTCAACCAGAAAGTTTCGGCTGAACCTCCTGAGACCTTAATCATGTCATCTAGAAGGTTGTACACACGAGCCATTCTCGGGTTACCAAGGATATCGTCTTCGAGAAGACCCTCAGCTACATGCAGGATCCTCGTATAGTGAGCCTTGACGTTCTTGGTTCTAACCGCGAACGTATGAGATCCACCAGTAATATTGCGTGAAGGATCCGCAGCTTTGAGCTCGTATATTACAGGAAGAGAGAACCTAGGATTCCCAGTATCCTGCTCGAACTGATGGATCGCCAGACTCTGCTCAGCAAAAGGCTGGATATACAAGATATTTCTGAACTTGTCAGAGCCATCACGACGCTTAGTGACAGCAGTTTCAGCAGATCCTGAGTCCTCTAAGCCTACGAATAGTGCTGAGAAGACACCGAGACCAGCTAGTTTATCAGCCCTCTCAAGGCGACTCCACACCTCATGCTCCTTAGCAACTTCATCCCATCGAGTGTTGAAAGCTTCACCTCCATCGATCTTAGGAGGATTCCTCCAGATAGCTGCAGCAGGAGCGTCAACGATACGCGCAGCTATATCTTGGCGTAGGTATTTCATGATGTAGTCGCTAGCTACAAGAGTGGTCTTGTAACCAAAGACTTCATATAGGTTCCTCTTCCCCCCAAATTGGAACCCTAGTCGCCCAGCAAGGTTCAACCTACTCAGAAGAGTACTGACCCCCGCCATAAGCCTGAATTTGCTATTTTGTCCCTCTTCAGCCATAATCTTCCCTTTTTGCGTACGTTATCTAACGCCCAAAGACAACACCTTGAACGAGGCTATCCGTCCGCCCCGTTATAGCGGGGACGTCTGCTGGTGCGGTGGCAGTCTTCTTACGCCCCCAAGTAAGTCCGCCTTGAATCCCACTGTACATCTGGTTGTACGCAGTAGCACATGCATCAACTTGGTCATCGTTTAGCCCATCTGGGAACGATGCGAACTCGTCAACCAGCATTCTGTTCCAACGGGCTCTTAACATCGATACATGCCCAGCCTGCATTGAGGCTAATAGTGGGTTCGCTCTTATGAACTTATCCCCTGAAGGCCTTGAGGCTAAGACGGTAAAGCCTTTAAGAATCCTTCTTTGGTAGTAATCTACAAATGACTTACCAGCTGCTCCAGGCTCTTGCTCAAGAACGATCGTGGTACCGATACCATCCTCGATTGCAGTGTCCTTGACCAGCTTCTCAACTCCAGCAGGTGAGAACTGTTCACGCTTGATATCAAGTATGTAGGTGATCTCGAGCTCGAGGTCCTCAGCTAGGAGGGCTCCACAAGTGTAATCTCCAGCATCCAAGGTACCACCGAAATCCCAAGCACGTGTGAACCTCAGCTTCTTGTAATGGGGTTGAATGTCAATAATGGGGATCTTGTCAATAAGACCTGCAGCTCTCGACATTGGCTCTTGCTGATAGAGAGCCTCGAAGAAGAATGTTCCCATATTGGTTTTGATTGCTTCAAGAGCATGCTCATCATAGCGCTCAGGCCAGAGAGGCTCTCCTACCGGACGACCTAGAGGATCATCTTTAGCTGCGAAAGCTGATAGCTTGATCTCTGTCCACTCATCACCAGTGTCTTTGCGAAGTCTTCCGATAAGATCGTCAATATTCCACCTTGTTGCGATGATTATTGCTGTTCCACCAGGTTCCAAGCGTGTAAGAGCAGTTGTTAGGAACCATTCGTAGTTATCTTGACGGATAGTTTCGGAACTTGCATCCTTAATGTTCTTCAGGTAATCGTCCACAAGGAGCAAGTCAGCACCACGGCCCGTAATCGGACCACCAATACCAACAGCGAACATTCCACCACCACGGGTAGTCTCCCATTGATTGACCCTTGAGAGATCGCTACGTACCTTAAAATTAAGGATCTCCTCACGTGCCTGCGCGAAATCTCTTGCAGCTCGCCCGAAATCGGTCGCGAGCTCCGCACCGTATGAAGTTAGGATAACGTGCTTGTAAGGCCACTTGTCAAGGAACCAAACAGGGGTACCAATACTGATAAGTCGGCTCTTACCATGTCTGGGAGGGAAACTAACAATTAATCTCCCATTACCCTGTGCTATGGTCTGAGCTATAAGGCTAGAGGTGTATAAGAGGTGCTTCGCTGGGATCCATCTGACAGATTTATGCAAGTCTTTTGTCAGGTAGTGAGCCATCGTCGCCGGTGTAAGGCGCCAATCTAACCCTTTCGCTATCTCAATTAGTTCTTCCTGGGTAGGTGCGGGTGTCTGGCTATCCATCAGGATCCGACTCTCTCATTCGTACTATCCCATAGGAACTCTTTAACAGGAAAGTACTTCTTACATGAAATACAGAATGTTGAGCCGTAATAACTGGGGTCTCTTGCGTAGGTTTCAGCTATTGCCTGCGGCATGCTTGTTAACCCTCCACATCTGTCGTGCACGTATTGTAGTCGGACTGGGCGGATGAATCCTTTAGCTCTTTCCTCTTCAGGTAAAATCCAATGGTCTTTATGTTGACCTGTATCAGAGTTAATAGGTACAGGAGCTCCTGGACTTTCTGCTTCAGGAGGTTTTCCAGAAAGTGTTGTTTTTGGTTTGTTATCCATCAAACTTGGCACCCTTAGCTAGGTTCTCAGCTGCCGAGATCATACTTAGGTTCGTTATCGCCCAGCATGACCGAAACTCTATGTCTCCGATGTCGATGATGTTGAAGCGTGAGAGGGGTCTGATGTGATCCAGGTGATATCCGCGCTCGAAAGCCTCTCTCAACGTGATCCCCTCACGTTCCTTGAGGTCCTGTGATAGGTGCTTCTTCAATTGGAACATACTATAGTTCAGGTATCTCTCTAGGCTAGTAACCAATCCAACAGGGATACCTCTCTTGTACTCGTACTTGATAATCCTCGCATGGATATGATGACGGAGCTTATATGAGAGGTTCGTCTTGCGACGCTTAGCTCCTAACGCATTTCTGCAGTTGTTGCAGTAGCTTGCATGTCTGTCACTGGAGGTGCTATGCTTAGCGAAGTGACTTATCGGCTGCTTGCTACCGCACTTGGCACATTTCTTTATACGCTCTGTACGTGGCATATCATTTAGTGAGGTGCCGTTCATACGAGGGTTAATCATTAGTAGTACCTGGAGTACCTGAGGACAGCTTAATGATGAGTTCCTGGGCTGTTCGCAAAGCTTCTGGGTTTTGAAGCAGCTTGGCTGTAATCTTCTCACCGTCTCCATCGGTGACTGAGATATCTAGTAGATCTGGGTCTGCATTCTCTTGATGCAGAGTACGTAGGATGACCTCCATGCTGGAAAGGCCGTTCGCAGACTGGTTTGGGCCAGTAGGGAGAGGTCCACTAGCAGGGAGGCCAACTGAGACACGCTGTAGCTGAGAGAGGGTCTTCAAGAAGTCGATAGCTGTCTTTGGAGTCAGAAGTTCCCAGAACTCCTCACTGTCTTCAGCACTCTCAAAGTCCAATGTGTCAGGATTAATTCCTAAATACATGAGACACTTGTCAAGGAGACGCTCAGCAATCATGTAGTGCCGATCCTCTACATTGAGGGCACGTAATGCTCGCTCTTTCCGTCCAGCTGCAGCGCGGAATAAATCAAAAGCTTTACTTCGGGTTTCCCAGTAATATAGATTAAAGAATTCCTGTAGCTCTACAAGGTCCTGAACAACACCAGGACTGTCAGGCAAATGAAAAATCTGACGAGCACTCTTACGCCCTTGATCCAAGTATATCTGGAAAACGTCAAAGGCGTCTGTAGGCTCAAACTCGAATCTACTCCAGTAGGGTCTACCATCAGGGAGGGCTGGAAACCCTTCTGAATAATCCAAAGCCACATAGGCCCTTTTAAGAGCTTGGTCTGAGTGCTCGTCAGAAGTAGGGGTTGGGGAAGTCATTTGGTAGGGGGCTACCAAATCAGATCGGTAAAACCCTTCAGGCAAACCCAGTCTATTTAAAGGGAGCTTCGATGAAGCCTCCTTTATCAGTTCGTGCCTAGAGAGCTCGCCACTTCCAGGAACGACCAAAGATCTGTTAGCTGTGTCAATAGTAACTTCAGCCACGAAGTTTTCCTTTAGAGTTAACCGACCATCTATATTATAGCGCACAACAAAAGGAAAATCAAGAGTGTTTGTATAGACCAAACCTTGACCATCAAAAACATCTTGATTTAACCTAAAAAATATTATAAAATCAAATTGTCAATAGGAAAGGAGATGTTATGCCGACAGATTCCAAAGCCGAACAGGCTATGCAGCAAGCTTTAACAACTGATGATCTGGAAATACTAGCTTCGAAGAATGTCATAGACATCTTTGTCGAGTCTTTCGAGATAGCTCTTCCAGGAGGGTTGTTCTCTACCCGAGACGTGTATAAATGGCTTGAAATCTATAAAGTCTTAGAGGGTGACCTCGCAATACCTAAACTTATACGAAGTCCTGTCAGTTTAGGGAGGTTCTTGCGAAATAATCAGGAACTACTAGGGATCACAGAGAGCGGTATGTACGGCAATAGATTCGTGTATACCAGAAAGGGAGTGAAAGATGGTAAACCAAGCTAAGTTAAACGTAGCTGTGGTAACGTGTTGCACAGCTACTAGAACAGTTCCACCTGTTATTAAGTGTACCGATCTGACTGGGGGACTATCAATGCAGGAAGCCATTGATGGATGGTGTGCTAGAATAGAGGGTAAAGAGGCTACTCATACACCCTCCGAGCTATATCGAGGCATCGGGTTCCATACGGTTACTCAGATGCAAGACTATATTGATGCTAAGAACATCCGAGTCGTCACCGGAGGTCAAGGACTACTGAAGTTATCGGAGAAGATCGTTCCATACGACTTCACCTCTAACAAAAACCACCCAGGTAATATCCACGAGGTAGTAACCTCTGAGCCTTTTGTCATTACCTGGTGGTGGCAAATGATTAATGAGAAGCTCCGAGGTTCAGGAAACCCTGTAGCTGATCTCCTTAACGGGAAACATGATCTAGTAATCGTAGCTCTGAATAGTTTCTTCTTCAAATACCTGGCTGCCGACATTTTAGCGGCGAAACCTGAGAACGTGGAGAAACTCAGGATCCTTACAGCCGCCAGAGGGCATGGAGC
>SDBT01011899.1_pt1 | contig 13986 bp, 12 predicted proteins | sample 2277101 | NCBI WGS metagenome assembly SDBT01 (sample SAMN10404973, study PRJNA504765) | marine sediment metagenome | isolation source: marine sediment core GS10_PC15, 103 cmbsf | place: Arctic Ocean: Southern Knipovich Ridge | collected 2010 | reverse complement strand
GGTAATGATATGCAGGACTGGACTCCCCTGGCCAGGCTTGAAATTAAGGTTGAGGAACTCAATGGCCAAGATTGGATAGCCTTTGTTCTTCCTGAGAATGCCGACTCATACCGCTACTACCGTTTCCTTATCACTTATCCTAATTTCCTATCACTAGGTGGACTTGCCGTATATGGTGAGGACGGCATACCACCAGCAGAAACACCGGCTAAAAGCGACATACCAGTAGTCCAAATTCCAGTAGTACCTGGTAAAACGGATGTATATCTGCGCGGTTACGAAAAGATAAAGCTGGAGGAGAGTCATATTGAGGTAAGCTCGGTGAATAGTCCTCACGAGGGAAAGGCTTCCCTAGTTGACGGCAAACTCGATACTCACTGGCATGTGAAACATCCCCCGGAGAAAGACCAGCACTGGGTAGTCATTGACTTAGGCACTCCAAAAAAAATCGAAGCCTTGGCTGCCATCCCCACGCCAGGACGCCCAGAGCAGTTCTGGAATGCGGATCACGCCACCATACAGGGAAGAAACGATCCGCAACAGGACTGGTACGATATAGCCCGACTGTCTGTGGAAAAGGATAAGCTCGACAGGGAGAATCCCGATTGGATTTATTTCATCATTCCTAATTCAGCAGAATATAGATACTACCGCCTCTTCATCAAGGATAAGTTTTTCCTGTCGCTGGGTGAACTTCGGGTGTGTGGTGAAGGGGTTACAACAGTAACAGGCCTGCCAGCGGTCTTAGGCACTCAAGATAAAGAACTGATGAGCACCTACAATAAGATAAACTTATTTGCTGGTCGTATTGAGCTAAGCAGCGCTTACAAGATTTATGAGGGTAAGCAAAGCCTTATTAATGGGCTTGGCAACCCTTTCTGGGGTGTAAAGTTCCCCAAGGAAACTGATGAAGCATGGGTTATTGTTGACCTGAAAAGTGAAACTAAGCTAGATGCCCTCGCAGTAAGACCCAGAACAGGCTTTGCGAAGCATCTGTGGAGTGGTGATGCCGCTGTTCTTGAAGGAAGCAATGACAAAGAGGAATGGACTCCCTTGGTGAGGCTGGAGCTTAAGATTATGGAACTCAATGACCGGGATTGGATAGACTTTATTCTTCCTGAGGATTTAAACTCATATCGCTACTATCGCCTCTTTATCACTGATCCTAATTTCCAGGCGTTGGGTGGGCTCAGAATATATGGTAATCAAACAAATTGAAAGTACCATGAAAGCGTGGTTTTCACCCTTGGTAATGGCTACGCTTGTAACTGCCATGGTAATAGGCGGTTGTGCTCAGCAAACAACGCCCGCGCCAACTCCAGTGGTGGTGTTAGGTAAACAGGGACTAGACCTGAGCAGCTACGATAAGATAGGGCTGGATGAGAGTCGTATTGAAGTGAGCAGCACCAACCAGCTTTATGAGGGTAAAGAAAACCTTATTAAGGGGCTTGGCGACCCTTACTGGCATGTGAAATACCCCAAGGAAACGGATGAAGCATGGGTGGTAGTTGACTTGGGCCGCAAGGGACGACTGGATGTCCTTGCCATCAGACCACGGCCAGAATACCCCCAACTCTGGGATGGCAATGCTGCTATCCTTGAAGGAAGTAATGATAAGAAGAAATGGACTCCTCTGGCCGAGCTCTTGCTTTATCTTGGGGAACTCAATGACCAGGATTGGATAGCCTTTATCCTCCCTGAGAATATCAGCTCATACCGCTACTATCGCCTCTTCATCACTTACCCTGATTTCTTATCACTGGGTGGACTTGCCGCATATGGTGAGGGCGGCAAACCGGTAGCAGAAATACCGACTAAAGACAACATACCGGTAGTAAAACCCGAATGAACACATGATTTCAACGGTGGAGGTCTGATGATATGACACAGACACTGGAACAGTTACAAACTGAAACCGCAATAAGTCGCTTTGAGCAGAAGCTGGTGATTCCTCCTCAGTTTGCCGGGTTTGTTGTTGCCTGGCTTCGCCATGCCTGTGTTGCTGATCCAGTCTATCCACTGAATCTCATCACCAGTTTATACTTTGATACGCCAGAGCTAGACTCCTACTACGAGTGCCTAAATGGGGATATCTACAAAAACAAGGTTCGGATTCGGTGGTATGACCAGCCGGCTGCCGACCAGGATGTCTCTGCCTACATTGAGTTGAAGTCCAAGAGAGGCTTCAATACCGTTAAGCGTAGAAAGCAAGTGAAGGTACCTGGCGCAGCCTTTGGGGAAAGTAAGGTCACTGGCATCGTTAGCCAATTTGAACTGGAAAGGGCACTGCAGGAGTTGGGTTATGTGCCCCGGAAGCAATTCCACCCTCTAATCGTCATCTCCTATCGCCGATATCGGTTCCGAGAACGACAGAGCGGCATGTCCCTGACCTACGACCTCGGGATAGCATCAACGATGGCGGAACGAAGTATCGCCATATGGGCACCCCGGCTGGAACTGCAGACGACAGTGCTGGAGCTCAAGGGGGGAACAATGGCATTACCCCCAGTCCTCCGAGGTCTGCAAAGTATTGCCCCCCGCTGGAGTGCATTTTCCAAGTATGCCAAGTGTATGGAATCTCATCTTCAGCAGCCCGGTTCCATTGGCTGGTTGAAGCCTTAGATTAGGACTCGGCCGCCCAAGTTATTAATTCTAATAATTGAGGAGGTGCAATTTAATGAACTGGCAGGACATAATAGACCTGTTTGGAAGAGGTGTGCCCCTAAGCACCGTTGACATCAGCGTGGCATTGGGGTTCGCTCTCATCTGCTCCATCGTGGCTGTCTTGATGTATAACTACTTTTATGGAAGCGAGAATGTTGGTGCCGGAGTGCAGCGTTCCTTCTTACTAATGGGGCCGGCAATCACCGCCCTATTCCTGGGCATCCAGTTCTCTCTGCCTCTTTCGCTCGGACTTCTCGGCGCCCTCTCCATTATCCGATTTCGAACCCCGGTTAAAGACCCGGCCGAGATTGGGTTTGTCATGCTCCTAATCGCTGCTGCCATCGGTAGTGCTACTTTTAATTACTCACTGGTGGGTATTCTTTTCCTTATTGCCTTCCTGTCTCTAATGGGACTCCGCATGGCGCGGAGGCATTCTGGTGGTGGGCGTAGCAGCTTGATAATTACTCTTGATAGCCCCGACTACGCTAAGCTGGAGGGGAGGCTGACCTCATTCATAGCCAGCAAGTTTCGAGGTACTAAATTGGATAGCATCTCAACTTCTCCCGACACCACAAGTTTGCACTATCAGTTCAATAAACGCACTGGTTTTGAGTGGGGTGCCTTCACTGAAGATTTAAGCAAAGTGGCCGCTCCAGCTAAGGTTAGTATCTATATCGGATAAGAAGGGACGCCATGTTTGGTAAACACTCCAGCTTGCTCCGCCTGATTGTTGCTCTTGGTTTATTGCTTCTGGTTACGGTCTCACTGGTGGCTATTCCCGGCCTTCGCGAAATCGGCAGGGGCAACATTGAAGAGGCAACGTCCAGGCTGCAACGCGGTAACGATGCCAATATTGAGGTAACCAGTGCCCCGTTCTCACTGCCCGATTATATGTGGGATATTGAGGTTAAGGATGGTGAAACGACTGACCTCAGACCACTTATACCATCAGTAGCCACCCTTGTCCCGGGTATCCTCGCCGGAAGCGGGATTCGAATACATGTAGGACAGGTTGATAGTGCCTACAACTTAGAGTTTCAGTGGGATACTGACTCCAGTAATACCATGCTTGAACTTACCCTGTTTGACTCTCTAGAGCGTCCGCTTGGTTATTGGCGAGGGATTTCAGGCAACACAGGTGTTATACTTCCTGGTGGACTCTACAAGCTCGTTGTATCCAGCGATGGACTTCTGGGAGAAGATTTCAAGCTCGCTGCCCTAGCTACCCGGACCACCGAGACGCCCAAATTTGAGATTCCCAACGTCAGGGGCATCCCCACCATTGACATCAAGATGTCTGAGGCAACATTCCAGTCGTGGGATATACAGCGGGCAGCGTTTCTAGAAGCGCTAGAAACCGGGAATACAGTAGACACAGGCAACTTCAAACAGGTACTGGCAGAACTGGTAACTGAGGGCGGGCAGTCTACAGTACAGTTGTGGGCAGCCGGCATAGGAGACCCGGCTCACTTCAGCCCGGAGGCACCTTCTTTTACTGGCAGGGTTGTATCTGGTCCGCTCCTCTTCGGCATGTCAAGGTTCAAGCTATATACCATACGTACCCAAGAAGGACTTCTCAATCATGTCGTCTACTCGATTATGTATGATGAAGGCATATTCGTACCTCGCTGGATGATGGTTCGTGTATCACTGAATAACAGAAGCCTTGGGCTTTACCTCCTGGTGGAGACCCCCCAGTCTCAAGGATTCTTCGCTGGTGTGCAGCGCTACGACGGTCAAATCGTCGGTAGTGGTATCCTGCATGCCGATCCCTTACCTCCAGCTGGCCTAGTGGAGCAGAAGTCAATCTTAGGAGTGACAGAGTATTCCCTAGAGTTGGTCTCAAGCGTCAATAAAATTGCCTTTGCCAAGAGCCTCGCCTTCCTAAGCCGGTGCCAGGGAGCACATGGTACTCAAGGGGGTGACTTTCGGATGTACCGGCACCCATACCTTGACATCCCAGAGCCTATAATCCGTGATGCAAACGCCGGCATATATCACATGGACGAAATAAGCCTGTTAGCTCACACCAGCTGGTGGCTGGGGCCATCCTTGATAGGACGTGGACCCCATTTCAATCCCAAGGTTTTCCCCATGGACACACCGCTTAGCGGGTACGCGGTTACGCCATGGACCATTAACCTTGACAGCGTACATCCAGCAGCAAAACAATTTGTTAAGCTGCCCGAGAATCGTGAATTGTTCGACCAGTATCTCTTCTATGCCTGCGATGAAGCCTTCCAACGGCGCTTTGCTGCCAGGATACAGTCTGCCTTTGAATCCGCCTGCCCCTATCTATCTATCGATAGGATCCCGGTCTTACCTGGGGGTGCCCAACCCTATCAAGGCTTTGACAGTGAGTTAGGCTGGGTAAGCAACCAGATTGACACAATTGTTTCAGGCCAAACTGTTGTTCTCCGAACTATACCGCTGCTGGTGAAACAGAGTGTCGTGCTCATCAGCGTTGACCCGCCCGAGCCAGCGCCAGCGGCTACTCCTGAAACTCGAATTTTTTCCCTGTACAACCTAAGCCCGTTTTCAGCACGGCTGAAGTTACCGGATTACGCCCATATTGCTGAACCCTCATTAGCAACTACCATGGGTAATGATGCTCTTGGCTGGTATCTAGCGCCATCACTCCTTTTCCCTACTGTAATTCCCGTTGCACCCACCGAATCTAAACGAGACCTAGATCCCTTCCTGCTCACTCAGGAGGCAGCCCAACGCCTTCTGAGATTGGAGCGATTGCGTTTCCAGTCTCAATCCAGTGCTTCTACAACACCGGCGCCATTTATCGATGTTCAAATACCCGCTGACCGGTTCAACGATTTCATATCAGTGTTGGAGACAGATTCAGTAGCAACTCTGGCCAGCATACACACATTGCCAGCTGATAAGAACATATTGATAAGCCAGCTACCGGCACAGGAAAAAGTGGCACTCCAAAGCGAGCCAATCCACCCGGCTAGCAGCTCTGAATATCCCTCTCCAGATGTGGTGATACTACCTTTAAGCTTGGAACAGGTTGATCCATTTGCGACTCGTCTTAGCCTGCTGGTTTCAAATTTCTCGCACCGGGAGGTCTCACTCGACTTGTCCAGCTTACGATGGATGGGAGTTGCTGAGGGAGAGGGTGATGTACCCTACTCCATTCACGCTATCTGGAAACTTGGTGATAAACCGAGCCGGGTGGAGCCATATCGTATTACCTTGGGCCCAACCAACCCAATATCGGGGCTGAGTATGATATCAAATAGTTCACCCATGATTTGGACGGGTGCCCTGCAAGGTTTACTAGATGGATCGCTAGATGAGGCTATGCCCAATTGCCTTCTTGTTGAGTTTGACCTGGAGACCAGTTATCCGTGGATATGTGTGGATGCTAACGAGCTGGCAGAGGCAGCCTCCACCGATGTTGTCCAGATAACAGTCGTTATCCATGAACCATACAATGTCTACCTGCCAATAAAGCCCCTGGAGACACAAAAAATTCTCGGCTACCAGAGCCCACCGGCTTCAACAACGCTCTCAGTAAGTAGCTCCCACGAGACACTTATTAAGGAGTACTTGATTGATGAGGATGCAGATACACTCTGGCACGTGAAGTATCCTCCGGAGTCATCTGTCCACTGGGTTGCTTTTGACTTTGGCAAGCCGGTTACCATAGAGGGGTTAGCTATCCTTCCCAAGAAAGATAATACCCAATTCTGGGGCCAGGACAATGCCCTATTCCAAGGCAGTAATGACCCGGATAGTAAGGCTGGCTGGAAGGGCATAGCCAGGTTGTTTACTGACAAGGCAGCCCTCGAGTCAAGGGGACGGGACTGGCTTCGTTATACCCTGCCCAATGCCACTGCCTACCGGTATTACCGTATCCTGATTGATGATCCCAAATTCTTGTCTATAGCCGAAGTAAAGTTCAAGGTAAAGGAGTGGGTGCAACCTGTAGTAAACCTGACCGTTGCCGAACTAATTGAGCAAGGGGTCCTTAAGGCAGATTCAGCATCAGATGCTTCGCTGAAGACAATTCGCTTCAAGAATAAGGACAGCATCATTTCTGGTGTGGTTACCATACCAGCGGGATATGTGTTAGAGCTTGAGCCCGGCAGTACTCTAAGATTCACACGCAAAGCTGGCCTTCTATCGTACAGCCCGATACATGCCATAGGAACAGCTCAAGAACCTATCACTTTATCGCCAGCCGAGGGGACCACGAATTGGCTGGGGGTTGCGGTGGTTAATGCCCCGGGCATAAGCGAGTTTAGGCATGTACAAATGAGTCAAGCGATTGGTGGTATTCTGGGTGATGTCCAAGTCTCCGGCGGTTTGAGCTTCCTGAAAACCTCGGTGATAATTGCCGATACCGAGTTATGTGATTTTTTATCTGAGGATGGGCTCCACTTGCATAACTCAAGCTACGAAATAACCAGGCTCACAATCAGGCGCAGCCATTCTGATGCTCTGGACTCTGACTGGAGCTATGGCACTATCGCCGACTCCTCATTTCTACAGAGTCGCGGTGGCGATGGCGTTGATCTGTGCGGCTCCTGGGTTACCATTACCAATAGCACCATGGAAGGCTGTGCCGACAAGGGCATATCCATTGGAGAAGGCAGTGTGGCAAATATCAGCGGAGTCCATCTCATAGGGAACAGAATCGGAATAGCAGTCAAAGACCAAGCAATAATAAACCTTGCTGATAGCGAAATTGCCGGAAACGACTACGGGCTTTTGCGATACATCAAGAAGCCCATTTATATCTATCCGCAGCTTACCCTGGAGAACAACCAGTTCAGAGGCAACAAGACTAATATACACGAAGAAACTCCAGGCTCCTGGACACCGCGATTCGATTAATAGCTATTCCAGTTTCAGACGCTGTGCTTGTTACTTTTGGGCTGATGTCAGCAGAACCCGTCATAATAAAAAGTGAGTAATTAAGGAGGATATAAGAATGAAAATTCAGCATTCATATCTGCTGGAGCAATTCAATATGGATAAGGAATCAGTAAAGGTAAAATACATTGATTTACCCAAACAGGCCCATGCTGAAGACGTGATCAAGGATATCAAGACATTGTCATTAAGCACGGGGCAATATATCCTCGGTCCTCAAGTTCAGGAATTTGAAACGAAGTTTGCGCAATTATGTGAAACCGATTACGCGGTTGGGCTTAACTCGGGCACCGATGCCCTGTTCTTGAGTATGAAAATACTTGGCATTGGTTCAGGCGACGAAGTTATCACTGTCCCGAATAGTTTTATCGCCACGGTGGCGGCAATTGCCAACACCGGAGCGAAACCGATGTTTGTTGATGTAGGTGATGACTACAATATCAATCCTGATTTAATAGAAGCCGCGATTACACCAATGACTAAGGCTATTATTCCAGTGCACCTGACCGGCAATCCGGCCGATATGCCTAGGATAATAGATATCGCTGAGAAGCACCGACTTCACGTGATTGAGGATGCCGCACAGGCAATCGGTGCCTCAATTGACGGCAAGTCAATTGGTTCATTCGGCATATCCGGTTGTTTTAGCCTGCACCCGCTTAAAAATTTGAATGTCTGGGGTGATGGTGGAGCCCTTATCACCAACGATAAAGAATTCTATGAAAAAATGAGGTTATTAAGGAATCACGGGCTCAAAAACCGCGATGAATGTGCCCTTTTCGGATACAACAGTCGGCTGGATACCCTTCAGGCGATAGTAGCCATCCGGTTAATGAACGACCTAGATATGATAACGAATACCAGAATAGAAAACGCCAAATTTTACGACGAGGCGCTGACTGATTTATCTGAGCACATCACAATTCCGCCCAAAAAGAAGAATGTAAAACAGGTATTCCATACCTACGTTATCCAAGTAAAAGAGAGGAATAAACTGTACCGCTACCTGCTGGAGAACGGAATAGAAGTGAAAGTACATTATCCGATACCAATACATATTCAGAAAGCCTGTCAGTACCTTGGATATAAAGAAGGTGATTTCCCGGTATGTGAAGCTCAGGCTAAGTCCATACTTACCCTTCCGGTTCATCAGCACCTGGCGGAAGATCAATTAGCTTATGTGATAGAGATGATAAAGAAATTCTATAAATAATGGCTTCCTGAATATGAAAATAGTTTTTATTGTCCAAGCCATAGATTACATAGACTCCACTGGCATAATGCTGCTCTCCACCCTGGCCAAAGCACAGGGGCATACCACACACCTGGGGATATTAAGCCGGGAGAATATTAAAGATAGAATTATCATATATACCGAATAGCTGCTATACTCTATGTTTAAGAACTTAATCATTTAAACCGCACCAATTTATCCTAGTCTCAGAATGTAAATGATTTTAAATTTGTGAAACTGCAATATCACGTACTGTATGGCGGTTTAGTTGCCTCCGCTCTTGTCCCTACACTGGGAGCAAATAGTGCCATCTTCTGGGCCTCTTCAGTTCTTATTGATGGCGACCATTATCTCGACTATGTCTATCGTAACGGTTTCAGAGACTATAGTGTGAAGCGCATGTTTGTTTTTCATGAACGCCTCTATGAAAGGGCCAAGGAACCAGAATTCTTGGGTCTCAATCTCATGCATACAGCAGAGTTCGTCATTTTAGCTGGCGTTGCCGCAGTCATAACCGGCTGGACATGGCTCATAGCAGCCCTGAGTGGGGTATTGTTGCATATGTTACTTGACTTATTCTATTTATACCGGCGAGGCAGGTTATTCCGAAGGGCACTCTCAATCATCGAATATGTTATCAGGGTCAAGCGTATGAGACGGCGCGGATTACGTCCCGAGCTACCCTACCAGCTGGCTCTTCAGTCCCTGTTTGAGCGCCCGAAGTGGTTAAAAACGAAATAACCCAGGCTAAATATAAAGATTAAGAGGTTGCCAAAAAGCAGTACCCAGATGATTCCTGAGATAGTTTCATGCCTCAGGACAATCAAGACCACTTCCAGTAATGTAACAGCATCGGCCAGAATCATCAGCCACCACTGCCTGACCGCCAGACTATAATGCATCAGCACCGAATTGAGCGAGAAAACAAGCATGGCGGCGGCATAAAAGCTTAGCAGGGCTTTGGCCCCGGTATAGGCCTCACCGAAAAACAGGTTAACAATCAGACCGGGGAAAGCCCAGCAGACGATTACCACCGAGCCAGAAAGCAGGAAGACCAAGGCTAAACTCCGCAGCAAGATTTTGCTGGTATCACGCCCCAGGGTATTATCCTCGGTGGCCCTGGGCAGCAGTATGAAGGATACCGCCATCGGTAGAAAGATGACCACCTTACCCACGGTAGCCATCGCACTGTACAGGCCGGCATCAGCACCGCCAAAATAGTGAGTTACCAGTATAACATCAATGCTGGTGGGCATAGACAGGAAAATGGCCAGGATTAATGTTGGCAGAAGAATCGGGCCCATGCCACTGGAATGCTGGCCTGGCCCCTTCGCTCTCCCTGCCAGCGTCTTTCTTACCAAGACCAGGCCGACCACGGTGGCGATGGCCGTAGAGGCGAACAGCGCGCCCGCCGCACCTGACATACCCCACCCCACCACAACAAAACCGACACCCAGAACAACCTTCAAGCCCTGCGAAGTCAAATAACCGCTTATACCAAGAGCCCTGAACTTCTGCAGCCCCTGCTGCAATCCCAGCACGACGTCCAGCACCAGGGCGGTGGACAGAGAAAAGGCCAGGATGATTATGGGTCCTCTGTCAGACAGGTGGAAAAAGGTCGCCACCGGTTGTGCGGCAATGATAAAAGCAATACAGGGAACCAGGCAGAGCAGGCTGATTTTAATCCCCTGCTTAATAAAAGTGCTGACGGCAGTTGCTTCCCCGACTTGCGCCTTCATCTCGGCAACCCTGGTGGCGATGGCGCCCCTGAGCGCCTGACCAACAAGACAGGCGATATAAAAGATGGCGAACAAAGCCCCAAGAATACCAAACGCCTCCGGCCCAAGCAAGCGACCCATGAAAACCAGATAAAGATAGCCAAAAGTATAACCGGTGACCGTCGCGACCAGCAGGAAGCCCGCCTGCGAAGCCAGGTCCTGTTTTAATAGCCTCGTAAATAGCCCTGCCATGATGCTCGGAAATTACCCTCCTTTATGGACAAGAAGATAAGTACTATTATTAACTTTTATCAGCTCGGTATTTGCCACTACCTCGGTAGTGTATATTATTTCAATTCTCTCTTTCCGCAGCCGGCAAGGGGCATGATTATTTCACTGGGCACTGGAATACAAGCACTCTCCATGTCCATAAGTAATACAACCCCATGCCAATCGATAATGTTGTAAATGTCTCTTGTGAAACCTAATAGTTCTTGTTCAATAACGAGCATTGTATGAGTGTATCAAGCAATTAGCGTTAGCGTCAAGCGAGTCTATACTGATGATAAGCTTTTCTGGCTGCTTTTTACTCTGATAAAAAATGACCTCGCACCGGTCTCCAAAGCACGAGCGATTTCACCTGTTTATCGATATATAACATTCCAAAAAGTTAAATCTTTGATACCGCTAGAGCCTACTTTGTTAACCGTAAATTTTACCTACATCGGGGGCCGTACTATGTATCTTCTATCAAATATTGATAATATAGTAGAATAAGTGTACAGTCTTCTTCTCTTAATCTTCAAGCAAGGAATGAAGGAATAGGAATAAACGTAATAGCTAAATCCGCATAATTATTTATGATTCCCTGTCTTTTTATAAATTAATGAATTTCCTTCAAAATAGCTTCGGAGAATGTTTGTGAAAAGTAACAAATCTAAAAAACGGTCAGAACTTAAAACTCAGCGCGAAATAGGGCATGCTAATGAATTAAACGACGGCTTACGTATTCTGGCTCGGATTATTGCAAGGGCTCATGTCAAAAAAGAAAGTTATACCAATAAACGAGTGGAGGACAGATAGGTTATCTTTTCGTTCTATAGTTTGACCTTGTAGGACGTTGCTGAAGAGTATTAGTATCAAAGTGGCTTATTTCGTCCAAAATGGGCCAGCAAAAATATTAAACTAATCAAAGCCACCTTAGTTCTTGGATTCATCCAAGCAACAATTGTCTGAAATGTGACCCGGGGCTAAAGCTCAGCACGCAGTAAGCTTACCTGTTTTATGTCTTTTTCTCTTTCTCAATCGCCTTGCGAATTTCCCTTATTTGCCCTGCTTCGCTTTTCCAGCAAGCTGTATGCCCACAGCCGATGCCTTCAATCAACAGTTTAACATTATAGTCATCCCACTCTTCGATCGGCTCATGGCATAGTTCACAAGGTATATTAAAGAAAGCCTCAAACGACTTCAGTACCTCATGTTCCTCAAGCACCTTTTCAAGATGCTGAGTGTCTTCCAGTTGCTTCTCTGAGACCAAGGCTTTGAGAAAGGAATCATCTTCCTTAACAGCGTGCCAGTAATGACAAACCGGGCAATAGTAGCCACTGCCAATAGACTGATATTTCGGCTTCTTATTGGTTATGAATTTGGCACCGCAGGCATCGCAGCGAAAACATTTCAGGTAATCTCCCATTACCGTATGGACAAACAGGCTCCTTAGCTCATCGGTATCCTTTGTCATCACCCAGCCTGATTCGGTCAGTTCTTGCAGCAATGAAGGCAGGCTCTTGAGGGAGGTATCTGCCGAGGGAGAACTAAGAAGCATTGCGATGAAACCCTGGAATAGATTATATTGTCGTTCCCACTTGCCAAAATTATCCGCCAGTGATTGAAGCTTCTTTTTCTGTTCGCTAAACTCGTTGGTCAGGTCATCGATGTCAGCCATGAGCTTCTGTTTGGCCAGCTTCAGTTCTTCGTTTGTCTTCTGTAGCTTGCTACTCTCCGTCTCTAGAACTTCCTTCTTATTCTCGAAGTTCTCTAAGGCCTTCTCCAGTGAACCAAATTTCTCTACCGCCTGTTTAAGCTTGGCTCCATTAATCTTTACTACTGCCATGGATAAACTCCTTTCCCAGCTTTAAGAATGTCTGCAGATCCAGTCCCTGCTTGCCCAGCTCAACTTTCAACTTGGCTACCTCTTCTATCTCCGCTTCTTTCAAACCCAGTTGTTGTATCTTGGCGGAAAGCTCCTGCGCCAATTGAGCCACTTTTGTTTTTACTTCCTCCTGATACTTTTCCAGATATTTTCCTTGTTTGGCCAGTTCCTCTTTCCTTTGTTTCAGCGTAGCAACAGTCGAATTAAGTTCGGCCTTTGTTTCCTCTAGCTTTTTCTCCAGCTGAGAGAGCTGATTCAGCGCATTCTCAAAGCTGCAGATCACCTGGTGATAACTCATACCGGTTTGGGTCTCTATCTGTGATAGCTGAAGAGCCGCCTCAACAAAACTATGGTCAGCCACTTTCTGACAGACTTCTACCAGGTTATGATGCTGCTCCGGACTTATACCTAGTTTCAGGAAAGCTTTTATGATGTTGTGGCCCTGCCTTGCTTCATCTACCGTGAGCTTGGATTTGTATAGCTCGACTGAGAGACTCCTTAGAGATTCGACCTCATTCATCACCTGATACTCCTTTCCGGCAGCCAGTAGGCTATACTCGGCTGCCATTTCTTTAAATCTGCTGGCGTAGTGGGAGATGCTGCTCTGATCGACCCCTGCCTCCTTTGCTATCTTGGTTTGGGGTAGACCGCGGAAATAGCCTCTTAAGATTTTGCTTGCTTTATGTGACGATAACGGTACTGTCATTACAACAACCCTTATTTCTGAGATAACCAAGAATTATGATGACGTGCGGTAAAAAGAAGTAGATAATTACATAGCATTTACACTCTATATGAATAGAAATATATACCATCCACTTCATACACTTCATACTCGTCATATACATAATATTCATCATAAACGTCATATTTACACCAATACCGAATATTTCACTTTACTGTCTCTGGTTTGAGTTTTTTAGCTGGCGGTTTCCCAGGCCTTTGCTTTCAGGTATCTGCGCTTGATGGTGTCTCGGCTGATGTACTGACAGCTTATTTCCCGATAAGCTTTAGCCATCCGTGACCAGCCTAAATTATCCATATCACGCATGCGCAAAACTATCGCAAAATCAACAGAAAGCCTTGGCCTGCCTACTACTATCTTTTTACCGGTCATTTCGTCTTACCATGCCTCCGTCTTTATACTCAGGAAAGCTGTCTCTGCCGGATCTTTTATGATTGTTCCTCAACACCTGGTCAACCTTGTATCCGTTCAGCCTTCTGATACCCATATGGTCCATAGGGGAAGACGGTCTGCCATTGATCATGTCCTGAGTTGAGGCGTAGTGCACATACCTACGCACCATCTCCAGTGTGGTATG
>SDBT01011898.1_pt1 | contig 13986 bp, 17 predicted proteins | sample 2277101 | NCBI WGS metagenome assembly SDBT01 (sample SAMN10404973, study PRJNA504765) | marine sediment metagenome | isolation source: marine sediment core GS10_PC15, 103 cmbsf | place: Arctic Ocean: Southern Knipovich Ridge | collected 2010 | reverse complement strand
ACCCCATTTTCAAATTTTTTGTACTTTTTTGTTCTGTCAACCACTTTGTTACAGTTTTAATACGTTTTGTTAAAAAAGGAATATTAAAACGAGTTTCATAAACAATATCTTCTTCCTCAGTTAGAAGATCAAAAAGCAATGTAGCCAATCCAGCCTCTCTCAAAACCTTAGCCACATAATTATTTCGTGGACTATGTCTGCTACTGCCACTGCCATGAACAAAAATAACTAAAGCTTTTGAATCTTTGGGAATTATAAGGGATCCTTCTAGACTTACTGAATTAACAGGAATTTTTATTAATTGTTGAAAGTTGTTTTCAAACATTTAAATTACTTTTGATGTATAATTTTTATTTTATTAAAAAATAATATATTTGCAAGTTCTTTCACTAAGATATTTTTTTATTAATAAAAAAAGGCTTTCTAACATTTAGCCGGTCTTAATCAAAATTCCAGTTACTGGTCAGGTTACGAACTTTTGAGTGGTTCGATTTTAAAGAAAAAGTTGATATTTGGAGATACTGTGTGGGAGCCATGCTGTAGAAGGAGATTTTTTTTATCGCATTCCATAAAAACGGTACTTCCTTCCTTTTACACATGAAAATCTTTTTGTTTCCCTTTTACCCTAAAGAAACTTTATTTTCTATTTTTAAATCAGACCAACTTAACACCTGACAAAAATTAAAAAATAAATTTACATTTCTTTATAATCATTTCCTTTTCAATAAATAGTAGGAGAAGATTTATGAGAAAAACTAATGGAGGTATCATTCACGTAGCAACTGTTATAGAAGATGATTTAAAAGATAGAGATATAGGGCTTAGTAAACCTCAGCGAATTGGTTTGGCTGATTTAGCTGCCTCAGTATTAGCCTGTAGAAGCGTTAGTATCAACACAATCGTCCTGGGCAAAAATAGGGTCCATATTCACAATCCCTCAAATAATCATTATATTGAGATTGACTGTAAACTTTATATCCTCTACAAATTTTGTTTTCATCAATATTCTTTAAATGCTTAACACACTCTTTGTATTCTTCATAACTCTCAACATATAGTTCTTTATATTCTTCAAAAGTTAATTGATTTTTCCAAAATCCTATTTCATACTGATAATCAACATATTTGGTTTCGAGAAATCCCGAATACAATTCCACCATAACTTCTTCATATTTTTTGGGATTTTTTTCTATTAAAGATTTTATAACATATGATTGTAAATACTGATTTAAACCCCTTGGTTCTTTTTCAACAAACTCAGTATAAGATAGCTTTTTTTCTCCTTTTTGAAGCTTTGGATGTTTTTTTTTAATTATCGCATCATACATTGACAGTTTAGGCCAATATCTTTCGCCTTTTTGATATTTAGTATATTCAATTTCACAAAAATCATTGTAACATTCTGATTCCGGAAAAGCAGGGAAACGGAGTAAATCTTTAATAACATCTGCTTTACAAAACTCTTCTAAAGAATATTTCTTTTTAAACTCTTCATAAGATAAATATTTTTCATCTTCTTCGGTATCAATCGGATTAGTTAATTCAACAGCTAATCGGCTGAAAAATCTACAAGTCATCAAATTTCTTTCAGTTTTTAAAGGACAACGAAACATTGCAGCCATATTCCCTCCTTTACAAATCTGCTTTTTTTGCTCTTTGATAAAACCAGCGGGTTCAATTGAAGAAAAAGGTCGTCTAAAGTCGCTAATTTTTAAAGCTTGTTTCGAAACATTTGAAGAAGAACAAGACGAAATTTTTACTCTAGCTTGGGGATTTGAAACAAAACTTTTTAAAGTTAAAAAATTAATTCTTGTGACCATATAAACCCGCCTTATAAGGAAGCAAATTTTATCATAATTTGATTAATTAACTAAACAATAATTTTAAATTGAGACAATTGCGATGTAGCAAAAACTAGTTATACACATCACAGTTCAAGAATTGGGAAAAGGAGCTCCAATAGCCTTAAAACAGTCTCTTACCTTTTTTGAAAATTCCTGACCAAGTTGATAGTGGATCAATGTTTGTAACACTACTCAGAAAGCCAAAAACGGCTTGCTTAAAGTCAACAAAACATTCATAATAAGCGTTAATCACTATTTGCTTTAACCATTTCCAGAGCCTTTCTATTGGATTCAAGTTAGGACTGTAAGGTGGTAAAAAATGAAGCTGTATTTTAGATCCTTCTAAATAATTTTTTACTGATTGGTTTTTGTAATATCTAGCATTATCTAAAAAAATATGAATCTTTCTTTTTGTTGGATATGCTTTTTCTATTTTATCCAAAAATGGAATTGTTGGCTTAGCATTTAACATGGAATCTTCTTGAAAATGAAGCTTTCCCTTAATAAAATAATTTTTTAAAATTGTGTTTGTAATTTTTCCTTTCTATTTTTTTTTCATGTGATAATAGAGAAGGTTGCTGCAAATAAAAAGCAGCAAAACAACTCATTACAGCTCTTTGAATGGGATGTTGTAAGTTAGGTGCATTGATATTTCTATGTTCAGGGATTTTATCAGCTACTTTTTTTAAGACATTAAAAAGAGCTTTTCTTGTTAGTTTTCTTTTCATTGTCGACCCTCATTTTTATAAACATCTGCAAGAAAAACTTATATGATATAGGGTTTAAGAGTGCTTTTCAGCAACTTATTAATTCAAATTTAAAATTGCTGATTATAAATAAATCAAAAAGCTCTAAAAATGTTAACTTTTATCGAAAAATGAAAAGTTGCTCTTCAAAGCTTATTCAGATGAAAATTCTATGTAGCTGAGTAAAAGTTCCATGTTTTCGAGACTCTCTTTTTCATTTTCTTCACTACAGGAAAAATAAAAATTAAAACAATAATGACCTTTAACAAAATGGATTTTAATGTCTACACATGAGCGTTCAGCTGTTGAATAAGGATCTCGATCTTTATGAATATAGCGCTCTTTATAAGCTTCTATATTATTACCTACAATACATTTTTCATAAGTAGTCTCTGATTTTTCATAAGTATCACTTTCATATGATTCATTAGTAGCACTTTCATATGCACTATCATTGCTACAAGCCATCTGATAATCTTTTTCAAGAGATTGAGGAAGACTTGACCATCCATCATCAATATGTATGTATTCATTATTATGTAGCTTAAATACTGTTGCATATTCCCCAAAACTATCGAGTTGAGGTTCAATATTTTCAGGCACAAAAAAAGATAATGGAGATTCATTAAGAAAGAAAATACGGGTTTTCCGATCAAAATAATACTCATCTTCTCTGCAAGCAAAAAAATCATCTTCTTCAGAAGTTTCATTTCTTAATTCTCGATAAAATCTATCAATAATTATTTTTTTATCCCTTTCTTCTAAGCTTGGTTCAGATTCATCAAACATATCTGGATTAAATGCATTTATACTATGTGGTAACACCCATGTTGGATCATAATCTCTAGGGATATTTCTATCCCAAACTTCAAAATTATTTATGGCAGCTACTTTAGCAGATTGCCAAGCATTTAGTTCTATGACAGTGAAGTGATAGTCTTCTCTTATAATTTTTTCAACTGTTTTAAGAAAGATACTGGGAACTCCCCCTAAAGATACATCGCGACTAATTCGTATATCAATTTCAGTTCTTAATATCGCTCCTATTGATAACAGTGCACCTTTTTCAAAGTCTTTTTGATAAAGAAAATATACACCAGCCGCAAGCAATGCCGCAGGATGGAATGAACCGGGATTAAAAAAAACCTGCTCAGCAGCTTTTGCTTTTTGCTCTATCGGCAAATCTTCATCTGTAAGAATATCAACTACAGCATCAACATTTTTATAATTAGAAATTACATATGAATCATTAGCAAATATAGCCATATGTATAAAACATAAAATCAAAATAAATAACTTATTCATTTTTATTCTCCTATATAAAATAAAAAATTATAGTCTCAATTTAAAAAAATATCAATATTTATCTTGATTATTAGACATAAGAAAACCCTAATAGAAAAACTCCAGTTACTGGTCAGGTTACGAACTTTTGCTTGGCTATCTCTAAAAGAAAATTTAGAGAAATTATTCTTTTTCTATTAATTCTATTTCTTGATCTTTTGATATTTGATTTAAAAAATTAGAACTTGTAACAACTTTTCTCCCTGATTTTTCTTCTAAGTCTTTTCTTGCTCTGCCAGCAACACTTCCTCCTTCTTTTGCTGCTTTTTTATTTTCTTTAAAACCTTTAGCCTTTTTTTGAACAGCAATTTCTGTAGTTGAAGCTTCTCCAAGTATTGAAAATATTAATTCCAGATCATTCATATGATCTCTTAGATTTTCTTTTTTAAGACTTTTTAATTTTTTATGTTCTGATGGTATTAGTCCAAAAGTTGCTTTTGAGATTTCAGCTGTTAATATTGCATATTCTCTATCTTCTTTAACTCCTCTTTTTTCCCATTCATCAGTTAGTTTTTCTCTAATTGCAATTCCACGCATTCTTTTTTCAATCCAACTATCCGGATATCCTTTTGCTTTATAAATTGCTTTGCTTCGTTTAGTTGCAAGTTCAGGATCTTCTATTTCCTGAATACGTTCATAACCTACTTTTGCAAGCCATCTTTTAAAAGGTTCCGCTCTACGAGATGGTATAGATTGAATTATACGAAAAACTCCTTCTGTATTAGAACAATTTAATTTTTGTTTACCTCCCGCAGTATCAATATCAAGGGGGGTGACAATTTGTCCCCACCCTTCTGATAAGATAGGATCTCGTTTGCGCATTTTTTTTAAATATTCACTAGGATTAACTGAATCTGTCAAAGCAATAACAATATCTTTAACAACAAACCACCATTCATCATTATGAATAGTTTTACGTATTTCTTTACCCTTAAAAATTGCAATTTTTGAATGCTTTTGAATTTCTTTAGTCATATTGGAATCCTCTTAACTTATTCAGAAATATAGAAAATTGATTAATTGTAATATTAAAAAATATTTTAAAAAAGAATTTTATTCATAACGTTTTAAAATGGCTTCTACAGATGTTAAAATATCACCTCTGGAAGTCAAAATATTTTCCTTTTCTTTAGAAAGAACCGTCTCTAAAATTACCTGAATTCTTTTTTGATCATTATCATCAAGCACAGGAAGATTTTCACGAACATTATTTTTTAAAGATTTTTTGTACCCCAACAATAAATTTTTTTGTGTTTTAGGATTACTATGTGTTTCTAAAGAATCGCAATTCTCAAATAAAAATCCCCTGAATTTATTCAGAATATTTTTTGCAGCTCTTTGTTTTTCTATCAAAGAAGCTTGTTGTTGTTTCCAGAAGATTTTCGTTGCATTTTTATATTAGGAGAATAATTCTTTGAGCATTTTAATTTTAAAGTGAACTTTTCAAAAATACTTTTAAGCCAAAACATAGAATTTCCATTAATTTCTTCAAACAAACAAATCTATTCTCAATATTATTTTTTGTCCAATATTTTTTTTAACTAATTACCTTAAATAAAAAAAGGCAATTAAGCTATTCACCTAACTGCCTTTTAAAAACTCCAGTTACTGGTTACGTTACGAACTTTTAATTGGATTGGGCTCAAAGAAACTCTCGGTTATTTCTTTAGAAACGCTTCCATTCAAGTTCGGCGATAATTGGATCGAATTGCTTGACATGCTTATCTGCCCCCGCAAAACGAATAGCCACACAATCAATGCCTTCCCGATCGAGAGCCTCTTTCAGATCTTGCACATGGTTAAGCTTATCATCCACAAAAACAACTCGCTTGTAGAACAGCTTGTTCTTTTTTAAAAAGGCGATAAACACCTCAGATTTTTTGTTCAAAGGAGTCGCAAACAAAATTCCATCGCTATAGTAAGCCTTCCGATTTAAGGTAACAAGTTCCTTAGACTCCACCACAGGAGATGTTGCATTAATATTTACTCCAATGGAATATAATTGTTTAAGCGTACAGGACAGTTCCTGTGGCATTCTAGCTGTCAGACACATGACTCCTACTTTTTGAGCTTGGATATCATGAATAACCTTACTTGTCTCATTATCTACTGCTTTGATCTTAATATATGGCTGAACAGCTCGCCATAACACAGAGACTGCTTCCTGAGTCTCTTCCTTTGAAATACCTTTGGACTCTAGATCTCGTGCGACAAAGTCTCCCCATGCAATCGATCCCAGGTGTTCTACAGCTTCCAAAAGAGTGTTATCGATATCAAAAACAACAAGCGTTTCTGCACGATGACATGGATCAATATAGCATTCGATATCGCACAAATGCTCTATCTCTAGAATACCCGCTGACAAAAAAATGGGGATGCTAATTAAACTTAAAAAAATCCATCGTATCTTCATACTATTTTCCTCTATAAAAGTTTCTACAGCCATATTTTCTCTCTCCTTCTAATTTAAGAAAAATTAATTTAACTAAAACATGTCATTAGTTATTCTAATGCTATGAATATTCTGTATATGAAATATTTTTATGATGCAGTCAAACTAGGTAGTGTTACAGCTGCCGCCAAAGCCAATTTTGTGACTCCTTTTTGTCGCTTTTTGGCAGAATAAACCGAAAAATTGACTTTATGATCTTCTTCGCATCTTGAAAATAAAGTATCATCACATATTCCTAAAGATGCTGCTATTTTGTTGCCACTAACACTAGCCATTAGATACTTTTCTACTTCTTTCCAATCTATTGGTATTTTCTTTCTTCCTAGTGATTTTTTAGCCATTATTTTGTCTTCACTTTTATTGCAACTGAAGTAAAATCATATATATAGATTATGCTGTTTTTGATTGCCTTAAATATCACTCAAAACTACTCCAGCATTATTTTTTTATCTATCCTTATTATAGCTTATTTTCATATAATAAGACCTCTGCTTGACTTAAAAGATTATGATAGCGGAAAAAATATGTTTAATGAAAAAATAAAAAAAAACAGATGGAGAGTAATATCGTTAACAATTTTTATTGCTTTTAATAGCAATAGATGCGAATCATTCAATTGATATTAGATCTTTAGTTGGATAGCATCTTCAATAATCGTTAAGGGAGAATAGTTCAATGGGCAATCAAAACGCTGTAGTTCGTCAAATCGTTTCTGTATTCCTGAATAAAAGCCTAAGTTTGTTAAGTTATTTCTTTTTTGTTATTTTCATATTTTACTTCGCAAATCTTTCTGCAGAAACATGGAATGTGGATTCTGATGGCAATTGGAATTTAGCGGGTAATTGGAATCCTGCTGCAGTTCCAAATGATCCAGGAGCGACTGCAACATTTGGCAGTGTTATTACAGCTCCAAGAACAATAACTTGTGGTAACTATTCTATAGATACACTAAATATTGATAGTAGCAATGCTTATGACTTGTCAGGAGGAGGATCTCTTCGTCTTTATAATGCTATTAATGTTACAAATATAAATGGGAATGCTTCTCATAGTATAAACTTAGGCACAGTTTTAAATAATGATTGTACAGTAACAGTAACTCTAGACCCTGCTTATACTTTTACTATAGGGCAGACCTTTGGTGATTATGGCATCATAAAAGAAGGAAGCGGTACTCTACAAACTAATACCAGTAGTAGTACATACTCTGGAGGAATAACGCTTTCAGAAGGTACGTTGTTATTAGTTCGAGCTGGGGCTGGGACAGGAATAATAGCTATGTCTGATGGGACAACATTAGCGATTGGATCAGCTGTAATAGATACAGATATACCCAATAACGTTACATTAGCAGGAACAAATACAATTAATGCTGATTCAGGGATACAAACCCTTTCTGGCGTATTAAGCAGTTCTGGGAATTTAACCAAAAGTGGAGTAGGTATTTTAGCTCTTTCGAATGATAATACATACTCTGGAGGAACAACGCTTTCAGCAGGCACGTTATCATTAGCAGCTAATACTGGAGCTGGGACAGGAACAGTAGCTATGTCTGATGGGACAGCATTAGCGCTTGGATCAGCTATAGCTGCATCCAATAACGTTACATTAGCAGGAACAAATACAATTAATGTTGATTCAGGGACAGGAACCCTTTCTGGCATATTAAGCAGTTCTGGGAATTTAACCAAAACAGGACTAGGTATTTTAGCTTTTTCGAATGATAATACATACTCTGGAGCTACAAATGTAAATGCTGGAACGTTAATTGTTAATGGAAGTATCGCAAGCAGCAGTCTTTTAACCGTTAAAAATAGTTCAACCTTACAAGGAACAGGAACAGTTGGGGTTACTACTGTAAATTCTGGGGGAACGGTTATTCCAGGTAATTCTGTAGGGACCTTAAATGTAAGTGGAAATTTCACCTTTGAAACAGGATCTACTTACCAGGTGGAAATTGATGGAGACACAGAGGATCTTATAGCTATAATAGGTGGGCAAGCTATAATAGAAGATGGAGCTAACTTGCATGTAACTATTGATAATTTTATAGCAGGGAATGAGCACACAATTATTACAGCTACAGGTGGAATTAGTAAATCAGTGGCAGATCCTTTTAATGTAACTGGACCTAACGCAACCTTAGTTGGTGATGTTGTCTATAATACTAACGATGTTGTTTTAAATCTTTCTGTTGGATCTTTTACTAATACTGTCCCTGCGTCTAGTGGTAATCCAGGAGCTGTTGCAGCATATTTAGACACATTGCCTACGCAACCTTTGGGATCTGATTTAGAAAATGTTTTAGATGTGCTAGCTATACTTCCTGCTGATCAAATGACAAAAGCTTTAGACCTGCTACAGGTAGCGCCTTATAAATGTTTTTATTTATCTCAACACAATATTTTGAATGTAAAAAATATTATCCAGAAAAAATCAAATGAGTTTTATCAAAACTACTGTGTAAGAAACATAAAATGCAAAAAGAAAGTTTCAGTTTGGGTAGATCCTTATGGAGCTTTCTTATCACAAAATGATGATAAAGGAGTCGTTGGGTCTGACATAGATTCAGCAGGAGTTGTAGCGGGCTCTGATTTCATGATAATAAGAAATCTATATTTTGGATTATCTGGAGCATATAGTTATTCAAGTATAGATTTACATGATAAAAGAGGAAAAGGAGATGTTAATAGTTTTTATGGAGGTTTGTATACTAGCTATCATCATTGTAGATTCTTTATAAATGGATCTATGTTGGGAGCATATAATAGATACAAAGGTCATAGAAACATTGTGTTTTCTAGTATAAACAGAAAAGCCACAAACAAACATTCAGGTGGTGAATTCTTAGCGCATATTGATACAGGGGTAATTTGTGTGCTTAGAAAATCTTTTGAATTAAAACCTTTTATTGCTGGAGACTATGTATACTTGAGAGAAAACGGCTATACAGAAAAAAATGCTGATAGTTTAAATCTAAAAGTAAAAAGACAAAATTATAATACTTTTAGATTTGAAGGGGGCACTAATTTAGGTGTATGTTATAAAGTTTGTGGACAAAAGATATTACCTGATCTGAAATTAACTTATATAAGAGAGAAGCAAATTGATGGAAAATACTACACCTCTAATCTTGTAGATCAACCAGGATCATTTAAAGTTGTAGGCATTAATTCTACAAGAAACATTATTTCTCCGGGGGCGAGTATAACTACTTATTTTTATAATGAAAAATGTAAATTTGCAATTAGATATGATGGAGAGTTTGCGAAGAATTACTCTAATAATCTAGTTAATATAGAGCTAGCTGCGCAGTTTTAATTGAGCAATTAAAAATTGATCAATTTAAAATTGGTTAATTAATATTGCTCGAGTTTAAAGATTGATTTAAAAAATAATGCCTAATTTTTAAAATTAGGCATTATTAAGTTTAAGGTGATTTTGGGGATCTAATTGTCTCCCTACCTGGTCTGCTTCATTCTCCAATTCTTGTATTTGTTTTTCGATCGTTTTATTTTTACATCCCCAAAACTCTCTGCGATCGTTAAATTCTTTTCGTTTTTTAGATATTTCATGCAAAATATTATAGTGCTTATAATACTTAAGAGAATTTGCTCCTCTAAACCCTATTAAATCTACCAAAACTTCAACAAGTTTTCGTTGCCACAACGAAAGTCCATCGATTCTGCTTTGCCATATTTTACTACTCAATGATTTATCTCTTTCAACAGGAGGAGGTTCATTTTTATTATCATCTAGGATTTTACATTCAAACATTAAACTATAAGTAGCCTTATCAAGCTCATTAAGAACGTTATGTAGATAGTATTTCTTAGGTTCAGTCATATTAGAAACACATATATTGTAAGATAAATCATCTATATCCAATATTTTACGAATCTGATTGCTAGCATGTATCACTAGTTCGTAAATCTGCTCATTAATATTCTGTCTACACATCGTTTAAATCATACTTCATAATTTTTTTTCATTAGCTCCTTTCAATTAGCTTTTATCTTTGATAATATTGCTACATCCTGGACCAGCAAGTGTGCTACGGCCACCTGAGACAGGTGTTATGGTTATTTGTGTGCTGATCCTTTCTTTCAATGCAGATACATGGGAAATAATTCCGATCATTTTGCCGTCCTGCTGAAGTCCAGATATTGTTTCCAGTGCAGTCTCCAATGCTTCTTCATCCAAGGATCCAAAGCCCTCATCAAGAAATAGGGAATCTATTCGAATCTTGCGACTGGCCATCCTTGAAAGTCCCAAAGCCAGTGTAAGACTTACAATGAAGCTTTCTCCACCAGATAGATTCTTAGTTGATCTAATTTTCACCAGCTTGATAGTTATCAACAACATTCAACTTCAACGGCTGCTCGTCATCACGAATAAGAAGGTAACGATCAGTCATCTTTTCAAGCCATTGTAAAGCATTACGATCAGAATCCCAAAAAAACTGATAATACGGAATAATCAACCAATCCTCAAGTAAGGTATGTCGCTCCATTTGATTTTGTAAAACTCCACCAAAAACTTCTACAGATTTGGGGAAATCTCCAATATAACTTTCAAACCGCTTTAACAATTCATCAGCATTTCCTGAGATAATAGGATCATATTGATCTTTTTCAATATCAATTCTTACAACTTGGGTATTAAGATTCATTATTTTATTATTCCTTGGTTCTTAAAAAAATCTATCTATTTTATTTTTTGATAACAACCTTATAATCAAGCAGAAGCCACAAACAAAACTCCGGGTGTAAGATTCGAACTTACGACCAATGGATTCAATCTTAAAGAATAACCTTAAATTAACTTTAATTCCATAGAATCAAATGTTATGAAAAATTTTACAAGAAAAGACTGTCCGCCTCAGTCATTCCTTGCAAGGGAGGTCATCAACGACTACGGCTACGAGATTATTTAGCTTATTAACACCCTTTACTTTCATTTCTAGATAGTTTTACGCATGGCATGCTTCGACCCTTCCCCTGAAAGCACAGCCAGTAAGTCTACGTTTCGCATACTTACTGGCTGATTTTAACTAAATTTACATTTGATTAATTAATCCAGAAAGTCTATACATTGCAGACATACTGGAGAATGCCTTTATGGACATTATGTCAAAAATTAGGAAAAAAGCTAAAACAGAAGAATTTGACTATCTTTTTTTGATGGACTGCTTATCTACATATAAACAACCTAAAGATAAGCTTTCCAAACTAATAAAAGCTAATAAATTGATTCGCGTAAAAAAAGGCATTTATGTATTTGGAAAAGAGTATCAACAAAGATCTTATAGCCTTGAAGTTCTTGCTAATCTTATCTATGGTCCATCATATGTATCATTTGAATATGCGCTTTCATATTATAACCTTATACCAGAAAAAGTTGTTCGAATTACAAGTACTTGTTGTAAAAAAATTAAGAATTTCTCTACTCCTGTTGGTGATTTTATTTATTATTATATTGCTCCAAAAAAATTTCCTTCAGGAATTAAATTAGAATCAGTTGATAAAAACACAAATTTTCTTATCGCAACAAAAGAAAAAGCTCTTGCAGATTATATTGCTAGAATCAAACCCTTTGAAAATAAAAAAGCTCTTTTTGATTATTTAATAGAAGGCATGAGAATTGATCAAAATGATTTGTTTAATTTTAAAAGAGTCTTAGTTCAAGAAATTTCTGAAAATTATAAAAACAAAAATGTGGAATTGTTATGCAAACTCCTAAAAAAATAAAAGCTTCTGAAGCTATTTTGCAAATGTTAAAGCGTTATGAACTCTTTAGCTTACAAGATTACAAAAATGCTATAAAAGAAATTGTCCAAGAAATCGCTCTATTAGGGTTATGGAGAGCTAAATTTTTCGATAAAGCCGCTTTTTATGGTGGAACTGCGCTAAGAATTCTTCATCAATTAGATAGATTTTCTGAAGATTTAGATTTTTCACTTTTAAAGCCTGATTTAAATTTTGATCTAAAAAATTATGAAAAAGCTATTCAAACAGAACTTCAAAGTTTTGGGTTTTCTGCAAGTGTGAAGAAAAAGGAAAAAACAAAACATAGCGCAATTGATTCAGCTTTTATTAAAATAAATACAATTCAGTACCTATTTTTAATAGGATTACCTAAAGGAATTAATAAAAATATTCATCCTGGAGAAATCATTAAAATTCGTTTTGAAGTAGATACTTCACCTCCATCAGATGGTGCAACAACGGAAAATACTCTATTATTATTACCATATCCTTTTTCTATTAAAACATTTCGCAAAGAAGATTTATTTGCAGGCAAAGTCCATGCCACACTTTGTCGAGAATGGAAAGGAAGAGTTAAAGGAAGGGACTGGTATGACTTAGTATGGTTTGTTTCAAGAAACATTTCATTAAATCTTAACTATCTTGAGCAAAGAATGCGCCAAAGTGGATATTGGAATAATAAACAAAAATTAACTAAAGTAGATCTTATCAAACTATTTGATAAAAAAATTATGGATTTAGATATTAAATCAGCCAAAAATGATATCATAAATTTTATTAAAGATTCTTCTCAAATTAACCTTTGGTCTAAAGATTTTTTTAAAGAAATAATTAGAAGAATAAAAACTATATAAAAAAAAGATTTGTCATCAATGTAAATTACTGAATTTTTTAGAGGTTAAATTCTTCTCTAAAAAAATATAAACTTGTATTTTAATGTTGATTTTTGTAACCCTTTTAGTTACAATAGAAAAAGAGTCAGTTGAATGACGATAAAAACTTTCAAGAACAAAGGACTTCAGAGATTTTTTAAAACAGGGTCTAAAGCTAAAATTAAACCTTCTCATGCAAAATAACTAGCTTTAATACTAGATCGACTAAATACCTCTTGTAAAGTACAAGATATGAATTATCCGGGTTCTGATTTCCATGGTTTGAAGGGAAAACTGAAAGGTTTTTATTCAGTACATGTCTCTGGCAATTGGGTTGTTATTTTTCATTTTAAGGGTAACAATGTTTATGATGTTGATTATTTAGATTATCATTAATGAGGTAAATTATTATGGTTAGAAAAAGAAAACCTACCCATCCTGGAATAATACTTGAAGAGCATTACATAAAGCCTTTGAAGATTACAAAGAGCTTTTTGGCTGACTCTGTCGGCATTTCCAGGAATACATTGTACAAAATCTTAAAAAAAAAGTCTCGTATTACAGCAGAGGTGGCTATAAGATTAGCAAAAGCTCTTAGAACGACGCCCGAACTGTGGTTGAATTTACAACAACAATATGATGTTTGGGAAGCTGAACATAATAAAGAAATACATTCGGAAAATATCAGACCTATTGTTCCTTTGGTTTCCATCAGTTATAGGTAGCATTACAACTTTGGACTTACATACTGAAGAATCTCTTTGGAAACTAGCAGTATACGTGTTAACCTGGAATTCTGGTCCAAATTTTTCATAAGTTTTTGCTTGTCTTTTTTCTGTAGCTAGTGCTACTTCTTTTTCAGTCAGTTCTTTCACTTCTTTTTCTGCTTCATTAAATGTTTTTCTAGATAATAATTTTCTACTTGAGCTTTCTTGAGAGTTTTGTAATTCTTGCAATACT
>SDBT01011897.1_pt1 | contig 13986 bp, 6 predicted proteins | sample 2277101 | NCBI WGS metagenome assembly SDBT01 (sample SAMN10404973, study PRJNA504765) | marine sediment metagenome | isolation source: marine sediment core GS10_PC15, 103 cmbsf | place: Arctic Ocean: Southern Knipovich Ridge | collected 2010 | reverse complement strand
CAGAACGATCATAAGGATGGTTGTCGGGTATTTGACTGAAAAACGGGCCAGTTTATACATTCTTTGCACCTAAGAGGATATTATTTGAGTACATTGACTCGAGAGTTATTCCGCAGCGTTTCGAATCCCTCAATAACCAGGCTGTCGCCCTCCTGCAATCCTTCTATGACTTCGATCTCGTCAGGATTTTCCATGCCGGTCACAAGCCGTCTTTCTTGGGCCAATCCTCGCACCACCACAAAAACTGTTTGGCGTCCCCGTCTTTCGAGAATGATGTCCTTGGGGATGACGAGAGCCGATTCCTTTTCCTTGACAATGATATCTGCTTTGATGAACATTCCGGGTTTAAAATAAAGGTTGGGATTAGGAATTTTGAGTCTCAATGTGAACATCCGGCTTTCGGGATCGAGGGCCGGCGAAATTTGATCGATTCTGGCATTTAAAGTGTTCACGTCAGAACTAAAATTGGTCACTTCAGCCTTCTGGTTTCGGGAGACGCTGTTCATCTCCTTTCCAGGCAAAGAGACATCGGAATAAAGAGTGGAATAATCCATGACCATGACGACTTGGGAGCCGGCAGGGAGCCACTGGTCTTGAGTGTAATGATCGAGCTGAACAATCGTTCCTGAAAAGGGGGCCTTGATTTCGAGTTTGGCAAGGGACAGCTTGGCATTTTCATAGGTATACCCGGCATTGATAAAGGAACTTTCGGCAGCGGTCAGTTCACTGAGTGTGATTCCGCCTTTATCATAGATGGCCTTTTGTTTTTCGAGTTCACGTTCTGAGCTTTCAAAGTTGAGTTTTTTTGAATCGATGGCGATGGAATTGACATATTCAGGATTTGTGAGCACAATCAGTTTTTCTCCTGATTTGACACTGTCTCCCATGGCAAAGAGACGTCCTGTGCGGGGATTGGTCTGCAGCAGGTAATACCCCGCCTGTTCGAGTGTAAGTGTCCTTTCTTTGGCGGAAAACACCGTGCCTGTGGCCGTGACATATTCCCTGATTGATTTCATCTCAAGGGCCGTGGCTCTTACCGGTATGGTCGACTCTGTCGATACGTTCATCATTTCTTCTTTGCAGCCGGATAGCGTCATAAGAAGCAAAATAGGCAAAATTATTAAGGCGGTTTTTTTCACTTTGATTCTCCCGTTTTTATATCGATGACCGATAGATTGTTTTCAAAATCCCAGAGGGTGCGAATCTTCAGCTCCAGCAGTGCGATCTTGTAGTTGATAAGCGCCGACACTTCATCGAGCTGCTCCTGGGTTAGCTGCAGTTGATAGATCTGCATGTCATAGGCAGAAATGTCTCCGCCTTTGTAGCGTTCGAGATTGATGTCGTAGGTCCGTTGGGCGTTGATGATGTTTTTTGTTGCGATTTCAATCTGCGTCCTCTGGTTTTGAAGGCTGCGGTAGGCCTGACGAATTTCAAGTTTAATTCTTTTGTTCTCTTCACTGGCGGACAATCGTTGTGAGTCAATTTGTGCTTGACTGGACGCCAGCATATGTTTCTTTCTTCCCCAATCGAAAAGTGGGATATTGACGGTTATCCGTATCCCCTTATCGACATTGGGAGAACTATACATTTGACCAAAACCTGGATCTGTCCCGGTTAAACCAAGAGTGGCCATCACATCTGCTTTAAACTCATTGACGGCCCCGGCTTGAATGAGGTTGTGGAGGGCATTCTGGATGGAAATATCGTTCTGCCGCAGTTCCATTCTAAAGGCCAGTCCGTGATCGATGGCTTTATCGAGATCCACATCCACAAGGGATTTACGGATATCGGCCACAATAGTCAATTCGTTTTCCAGTGGAAGGCCCAGAAGTAATTTAAAATTGTCCTGGGAATTTTCGTACTGCATGTGTTGGTTTTGAACGTTGGCCTGGCTGTTGGCACGAGTCAGGTCTGCCTGATAGAGCTCCTCCAGAGCAGCAATGCCGGCTTCGACTTTACTCTCTATGATCTGGTAACTCTCTTCAGCATTTCCCAGCTGCTGCTCGGCGATTTCCAGACTTCTCCAAGAATAGAACAGGTTGAGAAACTGCTGTGTGACTGATCTTTCAATCTGCAGTTTCTGGATGGCAAAACTCAACTGTGCATTCTCCAATGACAACTCCAGTTCTGTGATGACCATCTGCTTGCGGTTGTATGTAAAGAGGGGCTGACTCAATGTTAAATAGAGTGAATTATTGAATGTGGATTCTGGGATAGATCCCGTAAAAGAACTTGAAGCTTCCTGCCAGCCGAATTTGTTGGTGAGTGTTATCTCGCCGTCAGTCCATATGATCGGCTGAGTGATTGAAAGCTGGGCCTCTGATTTTGTCAGTTCTTGGATGTTGTATTGCGATGATAATTCATTGAACACTTTGGCGTTAGAATATTGATAGGGCGTGAGCGTTAGGTTGAACTGAGACTTGTTTCCGGCTATCTGGGCGTTGAGGTTGTGTTGGCTGATGTCAAGATTATAGGCGGCGGCCTGTATGGAGGGGCTGTTATTAAATGCAATCTCCAGAGCTTTTTCTAATGTGAGTTCCTGTGCGATGGCCCGGTGAGTGAATCCTATAGAAAGAAGCAAGCCCATCACCCAGAATACGCTTTGCAGCCATATTCTCCTCTCTTTTCTATTTATTTTTTGTCTCATTTTCAAAGTCTCCTCATAAAGTCAAAACGATTGTTTTGTCTATTTATCTATTTAGACAATTCTTTTTCTCTTTTTCTTCCATTAGCGGCTCTTCTTGTTTTATTCCTTTAATCACTTTTTCACCCATTTTACAGCATCCGCCATCACATAGCCGGCCTCATTTTTATCGGAGAGTTCAAGTGTATTAGGTCCGGCATCCAGCTGAAAAGATCCGATGAGGTTCCATCCTAATTCGGCATTATTCAGATCGATTTCGACCTCTTCGCTCCCCTTTCCGGACGAAACCGAAAAATGTTTTGTTCCCCTGGGTGTTGAGAAGGATCTTCCTGCAGCGGCCGCCTGTCTCGCTGCCGCTCCCTGCTGCATCTTCTGCCTGAGCCCCTGGTGAAAATAAAGGTCATACTCTCCAGCGTCCTCGATATCCGTGTTCCATACAACTTTTTCCTTGCCTTCTCCCGATCTTTTTATATAGGCAGAACGGGCAAATTCTCCATAAAAATCCGGGCTTGTTGACCGCGTCCAAAATGCAGGAGGATTGAGGAGATTCAGGCCTGTAAAAACGGTCGATTCTTCTTCTCTTTCTATGTCAAACAGATTTTGCAGGATGCGGCTGAGCCAATTCTGTTTGGCTGCACCACGGATTTCGAATCCCGGGTCCTCGTTGTCCACGATGATTTCATTGGGAGGAAAAAAATCCGATCGATCAAAGGGCCTTGAATTTTCTCCATGGAAAGGAGCTTCCTCTCTTACGGCCCGTTTCCCCAAAAAAGGAATGTCGATGGTTGCAGGGATGTTTTGAGAGACAAAGGTTTCGACAGTCATAGAGGCGGGCGGTTGAGCGGTGACAAAGCCAACCTCGAAGGTGGTCTTAGCAGGGAGAAGGACAGATCGAATAAAAATATCGGGCGGCGAAGCTCCCCTCCCGGGCCGGCCCCGCAGTCTGATCTTTACGATACCGTCCACAGACGTGGGATTGGCGAGGAGAAATTTGATCTGAGTCCGGGTTTTTTCCCTGTCGATGATATCATAGCTTTCAACATCTCCCATAATAAAGCCGGGCATTTCCTTGCCGGTATACCACTTATCGACGATCTCAGCGAGGGAGATGTCTCCTAAACCGGAGAGGAATTCCATCAGCTCTTGTTCAGTGATAATGCTTTGTTTTTGGCGGTTCAAAAAGCTTGTGAATTTATTATCAAAATCTTCTTTTCCATATTTGGCTTCGATTAATGCCATGAGAGTTTGGGCTTTGGCTTGGAGAGCGCCGTGAACGACGGCTGTTTCGAGATCCGGATCCGTGAGCATCTCGGCGAGCGATCGATCCTTTAAATCTAAATTGGATTGTTCTTCAGGGGAAAGCCCCAAGTCTGTTTGTCTGTACATAACCAGGGGAGTCGCCACACGCTTGCGCATATAGGATTCGAAGGCATAATTGAGGGCGGGCCATCTTGTGGAAACGACCTGTGAATTAAATGAAACAAAATTGGGGAGGAGATCAAATTGCGTTTCGATCTCGGCCTTGAAGTTGAATCCAATTTTGTTTCGTCGCATCCTGTCGACTGTCTTGACAGTCACCGGATCGATATAATCTGCATTGCCGATCAAATTCCAATTGACAAAGCGCCACAAGGCGCCCCTCTGAATCCCACTCCATGCGACAGGCACCTCTCTGTTCAGCATCCGCCTTTCATTTTCCAGCGGGAAACGCAGTTGACCATACGTGTTAATCGTGGCCATTTCCGGGATAAAGGTCAACTGAGGCTGGACCGTTTCATGGGCCACAGTCCAGAGACGATGGTAGCTTATGATGTTTATGGGGACTTCAACAAGAGAGAGGCGTTTGTAGGGGTAGTACACACCGAGGAACACTTCGAGCTGATCCAAAAATCCCCTTATTTGGGTAGTGAGTATATCATTTTCTTGGATGTTGTCCATGAGAGGAGTGAAATAATCGTGGCCCGGCCGCACATAGAGAGAGTAGGTGAGGTTGTCGATCGTGATTTTATGAACCTGGTAAGAGCCTATGGTCAAGGATATTTTCGGCAGCAGAACTTCAGGCCTGAATGTATATTGAGTCGTGTTGTTTTGGGACAAAGTTTCTGATTCGCCCTGAGAAATGGCGGTTAAACCTTCGGAAGTTGTGACCTTAAGAGTGTATTTGGAATAACTGGGGACGGCCATCGCCGGGTAGGCGGCTCCCGGGGGAAGGCCTGAAATCGGGTACCATCCGGATTCCGGAGTGAGATGGACAAAATCGGAAGTGATAAAAGCATAATGCTTGGGGACATCATAAATCCAGAGCCTGTACCGGCTTTCGTAACGTTCCTTTTCAATATCGAGAAAACAGTAGCGTTCATCGATTTTCCCGGAATAGGAAATGGTCACACTGATTGAATCCTCGATGTCTAGGGGTTCTTGTGGTGTTATGTGCAGAAGATGGTCGACTTGTTTAAAGGGGAGTGGTCCGCCATCCTCGGTGATGGATTCGACCTTGAGCCCGGGATTAAGTGTCATCAGAATTGTGTCGAGGGAAGTTCGGGATTCATTAACCATTTCCAATTGAGCCTTGGCTCGGATTGTATCACCCAAGTGTTCGAGTTGAATATCATAGCTGCGAATAGAGGTTGACTCTGTTTCTCGAAACGCCTGGCTCGATTCTCTAAGCTGCTGGCGGTATTCTCTATCCACAAATTTACCGTTTATGTAATTGAATCCGAGGAAGAGGGCTAGGGCCAAACCGGCAATGGAGAGAGAGCCTGACACCAAAATCGAGAGTGTTGACTGCCTCAGTCTTTTAAACAGCAGAGGTGAAACAAAAAAGAAACTCAAGCCCATTAAGACATAAGACAAACGGAGTTGCAGGATGGAACCGATGTTGCCGAGGCCTATAAAATCCGACCACATAAGGGGCAGATAAAGCGCATAGGCATCAAAAAGACCGAAAAACGGGGCTCCCAGGAATACCAGAACCAAAAAAGAATAGGCCAGCAGAATAAGGAAGACCACCGCCTGACTTCGCAGCAGGGAAGACAGAAAAAAGGAAAGCCCGATCATGAATATCAGGGTCGGCAGATTAATCAACAAAAAGTATAGAAAATACGGCTGCAGGGCAAAAATGGTGCTGGAGAAAAAGAAATGGAAAACAAAAGTGAGAATCAACACGGCCAGATTCAAGAGCAAAAATGCCGAGAGAATACCCAGGGCTTTTCCCAGATAATATTCAACGTTGGAAAAAGAACGCGCAAAAACAACCTGAATGGAGTCGTACTTTCTGTCTCGCTTGAAAAATTCGGTGGCGATAAGTGCAACAATGATGCCCTGGAAGATATTAAAAAGTTTAAGGCTGTTTAAGGGCAGGGAACCCGAAAGAGAACTGATGTAGTAAGGGATCGATAGGCTCCGCGAAATGATGGCGATATGGGCAAAGGCCAGGATAACCAAAGAGAGTGCTGAAAAAATCCGAAATCCCCATGACCGGAAAATCAGCCGGGATTCATTGATCGCGATTTGTCCGATAAAATAAAAGTTAATAACGATCTTACCCCTCCAAGTTGTGGCTTGACCGTTGGTCTTTTTCTTGAGGTTCTTCGACACCGAGAGTCTGCATGAAATACACATAGGCGTCTTCTAGATTGGGATCGGCCTTGACGGCGGCTTTGCCATTTACGTTTTCAGCCACAACACGCAGTTCATACCCGTCTTTCGAGGGAATGGTAGAGATGACGGTGTAATCTTCTTTTAATCGATCCAGCTCGGAGTGTGTGGCATTCATTGTCCAGACTTTCCCCTTAGCCGTGTTGATCAGTTCTTCCGGTGTGTCGTGGAAAGCGATATTGCCGGAGTTGAGCAGAGCCACACTGGAGCATGTGGAGGAAATGTCCCCCACGATATGCGTAGAGAGGATAATGATTCTGTCTTCTCTGGAAAAATCCGACAATAAACTCCGGAATTTTACGCGTTCTTCGGGATCCAAGCCGGTTGTGGGTTCATCGATAACCATAAATTTTGGTGCCCCGATGAGTGTTTGCGAGATGCCCAGGCGGCGTTTCATTCCTCCTGAAAGTTTGCTGGCCCGGCGGTCACGCACTTCAAAAAGGCTTACATCTTCAAGAAAGCGGTCGACTTTATCCATACGTTTGCTTTTTTTTTCCTTTTTATTAAGGGAGGCAGAATAGTCGAGGAATTCCCAGACTTTTAATTTCGAAAATGTGCTGAAACCCTGGGGGAGATATCCTGTCATCTGGCGGATGGATTTGCGGTCTTTTTGGAGATCGAGGCCGTTGATGGTGGCATTCCCCGAAGTGGGTTTTAAAAGTGTGACCAGAATGCGCATCAGGGTCGTTTTTCCGGCTCCGTTGGGGCCGAGCAGGCCAAAGACGCCGTTGCCGATGTCGAGATTTATATCTTTGAGGGCAAAAGTTCCCACCCTGTATTGTTTCGATAATTTATTGATGGATATTTCCATAGAGCCATTTCTCCTTTATCTTTTTCCCAGTTCCTATTTTTTAATCCATTTTACGGCATCGGCTATCACGTAGGTGGAGTCGTTTTTATCGGTGAGTTCGATTTTATTGGGGCCGCTGTCCAGTTGAAAGGATCCTATAAGGTTCCAGCCCTGTTCGGCATTTTCAAGATCGATCACGACTTCTTCACTCCCATATTGATGAGAGACTAAAAAGTATTTTTTCCCCGGGCTTCGATTAAACCGGCCCTTCGAGAACTCCTTCGATTTCCCTTGTCCTCGAGCTGCAGATCTCAATGGCATCTCCATCATGCCTTTTTTCATGCCAAGGGAGATGCCGTAGTAGAAAAAAATGTCGTAGCTGCCGGCTTCCTCGAGTTTAACATTCCAGGCGACCTTGTTTTCTCCATCTCCGGACTTTTTCAAATAGGCCGACCGGGTAATTTGGCCATAAAATGCCTGGTTGGCCGAAAGCTCCCAGAAATTGGGGGGATTATATATATTCATTCCGGAATAGGCAGATTCTTTGTGGCTCTTGCCGGACAATTTTTCTAGGCTGCGGCTGAGCCAGCTCTGTTTGGCTGTACTGAGGATTTGAAATCCTTCGTCCGTGTTATCGATGATGATCTCGTCGCGGCTTAAAAAATCCGAAACTTCATAAGGCTTCGAATTTTCTGTGTCAAAAAGTTTTTCCTCGCGTTGAGGTCTTTGTCCCGCAAAAAGGATTGTGTTGGAAGCGGGAATGTTTTGAGACACAAATGTGTCGATGGTCATCCGGGCGGGGGGTTGATCTACGGAGATTCCCACGTCAATTGTTGTTTCGGCGGGGATAGGGAGGGCTTTTGCGTAATCGCTTTGGGCCGTTTCAGCCCCTTTTGCATTCTTTCCGCGGTAGCGCAGGTCTATTCTGACAACGCCGTCTACCGGTGTTGGATTCGCTACTTTAAAATTGATCTGCGTCCAGGTTTTTTCTCTGTCGATCACATCGTAACTTTCGACATCCCCGATAATATAACCTGGAATTTGGCTTTCCCTATACCAAGGATCGATAATTTCTGTCAAGCTCACGTCGAAATAGGAAGACAGAAAATCACTTAAATCCTGTTGAGGGATGGAGCGGAACCTGTTTTGTTTGATAAAATCTGTGATCCGGTATCCAAAATCTGAATCTGTGCTTCTGGCTTCAAGCAGAGTAAGGAGCATTCTTCCTTTGGCCTGAAGGGCCCCATGGACAATCGAGGCGTCCAGAGTGGAATCCTCCATCATCTCTGACAGTGATTGTTTCTTCAAATCCAGATTGATCTCTTCTTCCGGAGTGAGGCCTCGCCTGCCTCGCCCGCCCTTGGTCAGTGGTGCAGCGAAGCGGGCCCTTATATAGGATTCGATGGCATGGTTGAGCACAGGCCAGGAAGAAGATGTCAAATGGGTGGTGAAGGAGAAGAAGTTGGGGAAGAGTTCGAACTGAGGTTCGATTTCCGTCTCAAAGCTAATCGCCATTCCTTCTCCTTTTATATATCCCCTTTGACCGGTCTGTGCATTTAGCAGATTGGTCCTTATAAAGTTATTGAAGTAATAGGCTTGGACCTGGGACAGAGTGACATTGCCTTTGCCCTTCGCTTGTTTTCCATATTTCTCCCAGTTCCTGGCTTGGGCCTCGAAGTCGGCGTTGGCACAGATTGTGCCCATTTCCGGCAGGAAAACGAGCTGAGGCTGGACCGTTTCAAAGGCCAAGGTCCAGAGGCGTTCATAACTGTAAATGTGTATCGGGACCTCTACCAGTGAGAGCCGGTTGAAGGGATAGTCCAAATCGAGCAGCACTTCGTATTCATTCTTAAGGGTGCGGATCATGTCCGGCAGTTCATCTCCGATTTCATTCAGATAGGGAGAGTAATAATCGTGACCGGGACGAAAGTAGAGGGAGTAGATGACGTCATCGACCTGGATTTGTTGCCGTTCGTAAGGGCCGATGGTGAGCGAGATCTGAGGCAGTTTTGTCTCGGATTTAAATGTGTATTGGCTTCTGCCATTGAGGGATGTTGCCTCAGGATTCCCCTGGGAAATAGCCGTCATGCCTTCAGAACTGAGAACATGGAGAGTGTAATGGGCGTATTGTGGAGAAGCCGCGGCAGGGAAGGCTTTTCCTGTGGAGAGTCCCGCTATAGGATACCATCCGCTTTCCGGTGTGAGATGAACATATTCGGAGGTGACGAGTGCATAATGTTTGGGGATATCATAGATCCAGAGTCGGTACCGGCTTTCATAGCGGTTGTCATCGATGTCGAGGAAGCAGTAGCGCTCATCGATTTTTCCCGAATACTCTATGGACAGGTCGATAGAATCACCGGGATTGACGGTTGCATTAGGCGCGATTTGGACAAGGTGGTTATCCTGCTTAAACTGGAGTGGGTGGCCTTCCCAAGTCACGGAGTGAACCTTAAGGCCGGGATTAAGAGTCAGCCATAGAGAATCCAGCGGGGTTGAGTTTTCGTTCGACATCTTCATGTCCACCAAAGCGCTGATGGTTTTATCTTGATGTTCCAGCCGGATGGTGTAATCCGATACGGTTAAAACCGGTGAATCCGCGATGGTTTGGCTGGAGGCTTTGAGCTGGTGCCTGTATTCTCTGTCGGCAAATTTACCTTGGATGAAACTGAATCCCGATATCAAAGCCAGCACTAAACAAACCGTGGAAATAGAACCCGTCAAAATAGTTGAGAGTGTCGACTGTCTCAACCTTTTGGATAGAACGGGAGAAACAAAAATAAAACTCAAACCCAGGAAGAGGAAAGACATACGAATCAAGAGAACGGAATGAATGTTTCCGAGGCCGATAAAATCTGAGTACATGAGGGGCAAATAGAACGCGTAGGAATCAAACAGACCGAACGAAGATGTTCCGATTATTACGAGAACCAGAAAAGAATAGGCCAGCAGGAGAAGAAAAACCACGGCCTGGCTTCGCAGTAAAGAGGACAGGAGAAAAGACAGGCCTATCATAAAAATCAAGGTCGGCAGGCTGATCAACAACATATACAAGATGTACGGCTGAAGGAGAAAAGGCGTGCTTGAGAAAAAGATGTGAACAATAAATGTAAATCCCAGAAGGGCCAGATTCAGCACTAAAAAAACGGACAGAATACCAAGGACTTTTCCAAGAAAATATTCCATGTTGGAAAAAGAGCGGGCAAAAACAACTTGAATAGAATCGTGTTTCCTGTCCCGCTTAAAAAATTCTGTAGCCATGAATGCGACGATGATTCCCTGGAAAATATTAAACAATTTGAGGCTGTTTAAAGGCAGTGAGCCTGAAAGAGAGCTGAGAAAGTAAGGAGAGTAAAAGGCCGGAGTGGCGATTGCAATATTGAGAAAAGTAAGGATTATTAAGCCAAGCCCCGAAAAAATGCGAAATCCCCCTGACCGAAAAAGCAGCCTGGCCTCATAAAAGGCAATTCTTCCGATAAAGTAAAGATTAATCATGATCTTTTTCGTTTTCGATATAGATGTTTATATTCTTTAGGGTGTAAATCCCTCCTTTGGATAGTTAAAGTTTCTCGTTATTATATTTTCTTGGCAGTCCACTCGCTCTCGCGAACATTTTCTCCCATGCTCATCTCCGCTGTGCCGGACATGGAATCGCCATCGACAGTTCCGGTGTAGACCATCTTCATGTTGCCTCGTGGAGTTTCCATTGTGAACGTCCATTCGATCTTATTCTCTTTAATCGTGCCTTCTCCGGTCCTCTCGCCCATTCGGCCTTCCATAGTAACAGTGATTTTTTCGCCGTCCTGTTCGATGGTAAATGTCTGGGCCTGTCCCCCTCCTCGACCTCCCCGACCACCCGAAGTCGTCATTTCCCATTCGCCCGCGATGTCCTGAGCCAGGGCTGATCCAACCAAAAGAAGCAAGGCTGCCGAGAGAATTAAAATGTTTCTTTTCTTCATATTTTCCTCCAAATTAATTAATTTATTTTTTTTGATCACCTGATAATCCTAGAATATTCTCCTTTGCATGTCTATTTTTTCACCCATTTTATAGCATCGGCTACGACATAGCCGGCTTCATTTTGATCGGTGAGTTCGACTGTGTTGGGGCCTGCATCCATTTGAAAAGTGCCTATGAGGTTCCATCCTGATTCGGCATCCACAAGATCGATCTCGACCTCTTCAGTCCCATATTGATGAGAGATTTGGAAAAACTTTTTCCCTGGGCCCCGGGACATCCTCCGGAAACGACCTGATCGATTCGATCCTTGTACTTGAGCCGTCAACTGCCTTTGCATCTCCGCCATTCTCCGCCGCATTCTCTGGGAGATGTTGTGGAAAAAATAAATGTCGTACTCTCCCATCTCTTTAAGCTCCACATTCCAAATGGCACGGCCCTCTCCCTCTCCGGATTTTTTCACATAGGCTGAACGTATGAACTGCCCGTAATAATCCGGGTTTTTATTCAACGTCCAGAATAGGGGAGGATTATAAATATTCATTCCTGAAAAGGTCGTATCGTTGTCCTCGTCATTGACCTTGAACAGGTTTTGTAAAGTTTTGCTGAGCCAATTCTGTTTGGCCGTGCTGTGGGTTTCAAATCCCAAGTCTTCGTTATCGACAATGTACTCATCCTCGGGATAAAAATCCGATGGGTCATAGGGCTTGGAGATTTCTCCATCGAAAAGATCTGTCTCTTTTACGGTCCTCTGTCCCAAAAAAGGAACAGTGACGGATGCGGGGATGTTTTGGGAAACAAAGGTGTCGATCGTCATTACTGCCGGAGGTTCATCGGTAACCACTCCTAATTGAACCGTGGTTTTTGCAGGGATAAAAAGGGCATGAGAATAATCATTTTGCCCCTGTCCACGTACTGGCCCATCCCGTCCTCTTATTCTGTAGCGTAATGTTATTTTTGTTATGCCTGCCACATCCGTTGGATTGGCAATGAGGAATTTTATCTGAGTTCGGGTTTTTTCCCTTTCAATCACATCATAGCTCTCTACGTCTCCTATAATAAATGCGGGAACCCGAGTGCCGGTGTACCAGGAATCGACAATTTCGCGGAGATCGATGTTCCCTATGCCGGAGAAGAAATCCGTCAGATCCTGTTCTGAAATTATCCGGTGCTGTTGACGTTTTATTAAATCAATGATTTTGTCACCAAAATCTTTGGCTCCATATTTGGCCTCCAATTGAGTCAGAAGTGTTCGGCCTTTTGCCTGCAGGGCTCCGTGGACGACCGAAGACTCAAGATTCGGATCCGAGATCATTTCAGCCAGTGAGAGGCCTTTTAAATCTTGATTGGTTTCTTCTTCGGCGGAAAGTCCACGCCCGGTTTGTCTGAGCATTCTCAAAGGCGGAGCCACACGCTCCCTTAAATAAGATTCAAAGGCATAGTTGAGAACAGGCCACTGCGTGGAAAATACCTGGGTTGTAAAAGAGAAAAAATTGGGAAAAATTTCAAATTGAGGTTCGATATCAGCTTGAAATCTTAGCCCCATTCTGTTTTCTCTCAACCTCGCCCGGGCTCCGGCCTGAGGGGCTATCAAATTTCCGCGAAGAAAACGAGTCAGAAGGCCCCTTTGTAGCTGTGCCGTTGAGACATTGCGGCGACCCTGCCGCATTCTGTTTAACTGCCGTTGAGGGTAACGTAATTCTGCAGCGGTGCAAATGGTGGCCATCTCCGGGAGAAAGGTGAGCTGGGGCTGGACTGTTTCATGGGCTACAGTCCAGAGACGCTGGTAGCTGTAGATGTGTATGGGAACCTCGACAAGCGACAGCCGGCTGTAGGGATAGTTCAAGCCAAGCGGCACTTCGTACTGATCCTTTAATTGTTTTATGATCTCAGGAAGCTGTTCTCCGATTTCATTCAAAAGAGGGGTATAATAATCGTGGCCGGGGCGGACATAGAGAGAATAGGTCACATCATCGACCTTTATCTCTTGATGCATATATGAGCCGATTGTGAGAGATATTTTTGGCAGCAAAACTTCAGGTTTGAATGTGTGTTGAATTTGGTTATTTTTGGACTGCGTCTCTGGTTCTCCTTGGGAGATGGCTGTTAAACCTTCGGGAGTTAAAACCGTTAGAGTGTATTTGGAATAATAGGGTGCGGCCATAGCGGGGTAGACTGCACCCGGTGGAAGTCCGGAGATGGGGTACCATCCGCTTTCCGGAGTGAGGTGGACAAAATCATCCGAGACTAAAGCATAATGTTTTGGAATATCATATATCCAAAGCCTGTAAGGGCTTTCAATACGCTCTTTTTCGATGTCGAGAAAACAGTAGCGTTCATCGATTTTTCCTGAGTAAGAGACTGTCAAGATGATTGAAGCCTCAGAATTTAAAGATTCTGCAGGTGTGACATGAAGAAGATGGTTGTCCTGTCGGAAATTAAGAGGCCCTCCGTTTTGGTTGACTGATTCAACATTTAATCCCGGATTGAGTGTCAGCAGTAGTGTATCGAGAGGAGAGGGAGATTCATTGACCATCTCTAATTGAGCCGTCACGCTGATTTTTTCGCCGGAGTATGCGAATTGTATATCATAGCTGCGAACGGCGGCTGTTTGTGTTTGTCGAAATTCCTGACTAGAAGCCTTAAGTTCCTGGCGAAATGTTCTGTCGGCATATTTCCCGTTTATGAAACTCATTCCCAGGATTGCGACCAACACCAAACATATAATGGAGAGAGAGCCTGTCACCATATTTGTAAGCGCTGACTGTCTCAGTCTTTTTGACAAAAGGGGAGAGACAAAAATGAGACCGAGTCCCAGAAAGAGGTAGGACAGACGGATTAAAAGGATCGAATGGATATTTCCGAGGCCGATAAAATCTGAATACATAATGGGCAAATTCAACGCATAGGAATCAAAAAGGCCGAAAATCGAAGGTCC
>SDBT01011896.1_pt1 | contig 13987 bp, 11 predicted proteins | sample 2277101 | NCBI WGS metagenome assembly SDBT01 (sample SAMN10404973, study PRJNA504765) | marine sediment metagenome | isolation source: marine sediment core GS10_PC15, 103 cmbsf | place: Arctic Ocean: Southern Knipovich Ridge | collected 2010 | reverse complement strand
TCCATCTTCAATTTCATAACCACAAGTCGTAATCAATGCACACTTTTTCCCTTTCCAAAGACAAGGACCTTCTGAATCTCCATAGTATTTATTCATACCGTAAACCAACCTATCCATAACCGCCTTCATAGGTGGTGTACAATACCATGAATAAATAGGGCTTGCAAATATAATGCAGTCTGATTTCAAAACAGCTTCATATATTAAATTCATATCATCATTCTTCGGACAGCCAGGTTCTTCAAAAATGTTTTGACACGTCCAACATGCTGTGCAAGGCTCTATATGTTTATCTTTAAGTGTTATGTAATCAACATCTGCTCCAAATCGTTTCAATTCACTAATAAAAGGTTGTAATAGCAATGCAGTATTACTGTTATTTCTTAAACTCCCAAACAAAATACATATCCGCATAATTTCTCCTCATTTCTTTTGTATTTGCTATCATCGTCTACCCATCTCAATCCGCCGCAGGATGTGGCGTCTATCCGCGCGCGATTTTATATAACCTAAAATAATCGAACTACTTCATTATGCACGTCTCCAGGTGAAGTTTCGAAAATTAATCACTAATTTTCCTTGTAGTATTCTTTATAGATTCTTATGCCTATTATAACTAATTTTATTAATTTTATAAATAGTAATTTTATATATAGGTAAGTCAAGAGGTCCTTTCCCCGATCAGGTCAAGGACAGGCTTGTATCAGGAAGAATCCCTTTATAATTTTATAAAAAAAGGAGTATTTATAAGGAAACCAAAGAAATAGGAAGCTTTATATATTGTAAAGGGCAACGATGTTCTAATATTGACTATTATATGATAATATGATAATATATACATATATCGTTTAGCTTTGCTTGATTTAAAACCCGTCCTCGACCTGATCGGGGATTTAAAAAAAAGGAGGTGAAAAATAATGGCAACAGTAGTAACCGTTCCTCGTGATTCATCCTTGCAGTTTAGACTGGTAGTGGGTACCAATCCGGAAACCGGAGCACCCATCATCAACAGCAAGACCTTTACTAAGATTAAGTCAGCCGCCTTAGACCAAGATGTCTATGATACAGCTACCGCCTTAGAAGGTCTTCAGAAATACACTGTAGATGAGATCAGACTGGAAAAAGAATCCCAACTTACTGAATAATCAATAATAATTGTAAACCATAAACCAAGAAGGAGGTGAAAAATAATGGCTACAGAATTAGGTGAAGTAACCAGTTATAAAAGACTGTATATGCAGTTTAGAGATAGTGCAGCTAGCATCGTAAACTTAACCTTGAATAATCCTAAGAATTTGGATGATGGAGATTATGCTGATTTTGCGGCACAGGATACAGCTATTGAAGGAGTTATGGATACTATAATCGCCAAGAATATCTTCCATAATAATGGTAATGACTTAGTGGCTAAAGTAAATGCTCGAATCCTTGATTACAAGTCTACTGATGTTATGGATGTGTAATATAAATATATTAATATAATATTTCTCCTTGGAAGGGCCGCGGACCTTCCCCGGGAGAGAGAAAGGAGTAATAAATGTTAGAAGTATTTATCACTAAATATCTATTAGATTTCGCTCTTGTTCTTCTGGTCGGTCTGGCCTCTAAATTTATGATCAATAAGTTTGGCCAGGATCGGACAGACAAGATAAAAGAGGCCATACTTTCCGCTATGCTTTGGGCAGAAGAAGAGCTGGGGATAGGGAATGGTGAAGAAAAATGGAAAATAGCCTGGGTAAAATTAATTGAAATATTAAGGAAACAAAAAGTTACCTTAAAAGAGGATGAAATTTCCTATGTAAAGGATCTTATGAAAGCTACTGTCCCGGAGGTGAACGAAATTATATATAAGGCTATGCCGGATGTAGTAAGAAATGGCAGGACTTTAAGATATAAATAAATTATGGGTATAATTAATGACATAGAATTAACTGAATATTTTTCTTTATATGAGTTTGAGTGCCCCTGCTGCCGGCGGGTTATGTTGTCTCCGGACCTTTTTGCCAGGTTAAATCATTTAAGGATGGTTATAAATAGGCCAATATATATCAATTCCGGTTACCGGTGTAAAGAAGAAAATCATAAGGTCGGGGGAGTTCCCGGCTCTTATCATCTCCTGGGTATGGCGGTAGATATCCACGTAAAAGATTTTTTACTTTATGATCTTCTTCTTTATGCTCATGAAATAGACTTTAACGGTATTGGATATTATGAAAAGAAAAATTTCTTACATCTCGATATTAGGCCTGGACCAAAGCACACCTGGAAAGGAAATAAGTGAATTGGATATTGAATATGTGCTAAAATTAATAGCAAATAACGGCTTTCCCCTGGTGCTTTCTGTATACTTAGTATGGAAATTAGAGTTTTTTATTACCGAAATCGTAAAGAATCAAAAGGAATTTTCCCATAATGTTACTGCTGAAATCAAGGAAATCAAACAGACAATTAATGAATTACGGGTTGATATTGCTAAAAATCAATAAGACCGTTAAAACATAAGGGTTTTAGCGTTTTTTAAAAGAGCTTCGTATTTGGCGTATACGAGGCGTATTTAAAAAATATGATCAATCATACCAGCCACCTTAAAATAGGCGCTTAAAACACGCTTAAATTAAAGAAAAAATTTCGTGGTTCCTTAGATACCCCGCTTTTAGCCTTCTATTCTCTTATATACTCTCTATTACTACTATATTCTCCTATTTTCTTGTATATATGCCATATTTACAAAGAAATCCTTAGGATTTAATGTTCTTTTAAATACTATTTTATTTTAAAATAATACTATATTATAGATATGGTTAGAACAAGAGTAACCAGATAATAACTAGCCCTTTGGCATTTTACTGAAGGGCTTTTTATTTTTTTAAAAAAGAAGGATTTTTGAAAGATTTGTCGTAATGTCTAATTAGAGGTAATTTGAATTATCATTTTATAATAATTAAAAAATGAGTTCCTTTTAAGTAATTAGTTATGTCAAATGTGAAGAACTGACCCCATTGACTTATACAGAAAGGTTTGAAATTTTATTAAAAAGAATATAAAATAACAATAATATATTTTTAAGGAACAAATTGTTATAAGGAGAATACATATGATAACTAAACTTTATCTTAAGAACTTTAGAAGTATCTTTAATAGTGAAATAGAGTTGGGGAAAATTAATATCCTAACAGGTCCTAATAATAGTGGCAAATCAAGTATAATTTATGGCTTACTTGCTTTAAAAAATGTTGTTTTAAATTCTAATCAAAGCTTAGACAGTTTCTTAAATTTCGGTTTTCTTAATCTTGGAGGATTTAGCCAGACAGTGTATCTCAAGGATGAAAATTTAAATATCAACCTTGGTATAGATGTCTTAAAAGATGGAGTAATTTCAAAGTATTTAGTTTCGTTAGGTAAGAAAAAATCTGAATTAGGAATTATAACTCCAAAGCCTTTTAAAATTTCATTGAACCTTGAAGTAACTTTTCCATATCCAGCAAATCAGAATACCGGATGTGAAGTAAAAGGAGACTTTGGTATAGCCAAGATAACATGGAATGGTGTAACATCGACTATAAATATTGAAAATAATGAATCAGCTGACGAAGAAAATAGACAAAGTATTATTAACGATATTTCCAATAGCCTTAGCGCACCTATAGAAGAATTAATAAATATAGATTTTATTCCTTTAGGAAGAGGATTTAAAAAAGCAAATTATCAATCAGTTGCTTTACAACAACAATTACAAACTGATGAACAATTAGCAACTTTGCTTGCAACTGATAGGGATTTAGAGGGTAAAGTTGCCTTCTATTTAGAAAAAATAGTAGATAGATATTTTAATGTACGACCAACACTTGGAACCGCGAACTTTAATCTTCAAGTACGTGATAAGTCTACAGGGCTTATTTGCGACCTAGTAAACGAAGGATATGGAACAAATCAGCTGGTTACGATTTTAACAAAGTCCTTAAGAAAAGATACACATACAATATGTATTGAGGAGGCTGAAATTCATTTACATCCCGAATTGATGGATAAATTAGTTAATGTATTTGTTGAAATTGCAGAAGAAGAAAATAAAAATTTTATTATATCTACACATAGTGAACATATTGTATCATCTCTTCTAAATAAAGTAGCGCAGAGAAAAATGAATCCTAATGATATAAAAGTATATTATATTTCTAAAGGTAAAAAAAGGACAAAAATAGAAAAACAAGCAATCAACGAAAAGGGGCAAATTAAAGGAGGACTAAAGGGATTTTATGATACAGAATTAAAAGAGATTAAAGAATTTTTTCGTATTCCAGAGGAGAAATAGATGGAAATAGTTGTAAATGAGTGGTTGTTAGATTATATGTGTCCAAATAGTGATTCAAACAAAACAGCTATAGCAATTCATTTCATTAATGCCGTAGTGAAGAAATGTGATAAGATTGTAATAAGAAGACCAAGTCCATTTGTTTCAAAGTTTTATCGTTATATGAAAGAGTTTGGTTGGGATCCAAGATTTAAAGAACGTTATAAAAAATTAAATCACCTTCTTTTCCTCAATTCAGATAAAGTAATAATTGCCGATAATATCGATATAGAGAAACTTCCAAAAGAAGTTGAAAAAAAAATACCTAATGATGACAGATATTTAATCGAATTAGCATATTCCTCCGAAGATAAAATAATTGTTACTACAGATAAACGATTAAAAGAAAAACTCCATGATGTAGATGACTTAAGGGTTTATTTACTCGATGAATTTTTAGTAGAATATTTATCTTAAAATTAATATGTTTAAAAAGGCTGATATTTCTAAACAATATATGTGTTCATTATTATTTAATGGGAATTTCAACACAATTTAATCTTTATATAAAATAGCGGAAGGTTCTCTATTCTATATAAGAAGGGAATCAAATTGAACAATCCAGCCCTTTGGCATTTGATGAAGGGCTTTTTGTTTTTTATAATATTTTTTAAAAAAGAAGGATTTTTAATAACTTGTATAGTATATATAAAATAATGACTAAAAAAAATTAAATAGCCTATTTTTTATCAAACTAGAATATCTATAATATCCTTATCCTAAAATAAGTAGTTAAATCACAAAAGATCAGTATTAAGAGTCATACTCTTTCTCTATTCCAAAATACCTACTAAGTAATCCTTTCTAAATATACTAAATATCCAACTACCAATTTTCTATAATCATCCAATAAAAAACTTAATATTGTATTCTGGATGAAGGTAACGGGAGAGTCTTTTTCTTTCCATCATAAAAGAAAAGGAGCCGAAGAGGCAAGATACTAAAAGTATCAAAACTTCCAAACAAAATAACAGAGCAAGAAAATAATGTATCCGGTTAATCAAAAACTGATAAAGGTAAACTGTTCGAAAGGATAGGGTACAAAGTTATGGGTCTAAAATATTGAGTGCCACCCAAAGCAATCGCGCACCATATTATGACCGCCAGACTACCGGCTTTTTTGCGTGATTGATATAGATACTGATTGAATTGTAATATAAGTTATTAAAAATATTATAATTTAAGGAGGCATTAATTATGTGGAAAAAATTATTGTCTTTACTATTAATTGTCTGCCTATTAAGCACTTTGGTTAGTTGCGGATCATATAATCTTATTATTCCTGTGGAAGAAGTCGGATTGGAGGATGTTATCCTAGTCCAAGTGAATGATTCCGAGGGCAATATCTTGGTTTTGGCAGGAAGAGATAATGGTGAAGCTGTGATGGCATTGGGTGAAAAGGACGAAAATGGAATGACGGAAAAGATAACAGGTGTATTTTATACTACTGGAAATGAAGAAGGATTTTTGGTTGAACTGAGAAATGATGGTTTACCTTTAAGTTTAGTTGATACAAGTGGAACTGAAATTATTTATAGTAATTATACTGATTCTACAGTTGAAATTAGCATATATGATAATAAGGATAATTTAATTGCCGGACCAACAGTTGTAGAGATAGACCCACAAAAAATAAAAGAGATAAAAGAATTATTTCAATTATATAAATCTGGAGCTCGAGGCTGGTCTGAAATTGCTGAGATATTTAAGGTTATTGGCCTGATTGTAGGCACTTTTACTGCTGCTGTGGTTTTCATGGTTGGTGTTGTTCCTGCAACGGTAGCAGCTGCGGGAATTTCACTTCTTCTCATTGTGATCAGCACTATAACATCGAATGATGTAGATGATGTGGTTTCAATTGGTTGGGGAGCTGTGACTTGCCTACCAAATCTAATAAGTTGTATAGGCCCCGCTAGCAGTATACTGGGGGAAGCAATAGAATTATATAGTAATGCTGATGAAGAAGAATCAAATGCAGTAGATTTCATTCACATCATAAATGTTACCCCCGATTCCGGATTGATAGATGGAGTTGATACTGATTTTACCGTAGTGGTTGAGTATGATTTGGCTTCATCAGACGAAGGGGAATTATCAATTGCTTTTAACGATTTGTTAAACAATGAAGGGAACCCTGGTAATCATTGGGTGCTTTGTGATGCAAGGTATTACATAAATAAAGGTTCTGGAATGCATGAATTTAATGTTACTAGGAAACCAAAAGATTGGGGAAGTGAAGGAGACTTTGATGTATGGGCATGCATAGATGAAATACCTGAAATTGATAATTCTTTATTAGATTGTGACAAAAAAATACTAACATTTTATTGATAATTAGACATGAAATTTTTTAACCTTAGTGCTTATTTTATTTAGAAAGAAATTGTTAAAAGTTATTCCGGGTTTTTCTTAACAAACACTAATTATCTCTTCCAACTTATGATGTACCTTTTCAGTCTCATCACTCATACAAAAAGTTCGAAAATCGTTCTGTTGGGGGAGCTCGTCAATTTCCAGCCCTTTGGCCTTTTGCTGAAGGGCTTTTTATTTTTTTCCTAAAAAGAAGGATTTTTTAAATCTTTTGTCGTATTAATATTAAGGTGTAGAAAAATTAAGAAGACTATTTCTTTTAACCGCTGTTGGCGATTCAATCAGGTAAATATATATTCTTGAAGGGTGACAAAGAACTGTCCCTTGACAGACAAAAAAAAGATGAAATTGAATATTTAAAGTTGTAAGGATTTAATATTATTAATATTTAGATAGGAGTTTGAAATGACTTACAATGTTACTTTAAATCAATCTAATGTTTTTGTTACGCCTAGGACAAGAAAAATTGCATTTTTTATTGATGCTGAAAATTGTCCTATAAAATTATTCGATGTAATTATTGAATTTAATACTAACTGTTGGGGAGGGAGATATAATCCAATTATCCCCTTGGTGGATGGTAATATTTCAGAAGATTATTGGACACTATTAAAATTTAGCGATCCAGATATTATATATACATTTGTGGAGCCGGAGGTATCCCTTATTAAAAGAATTCACAAAGAGATATCTCCTATATATTTTAAACTTCATCAGGAATATGGAATTCATCAAAACGATGAGCCTATTTATAGAATTGCTATTGATGATCAAATAAAAACAAATAGCCTTTATAAGGTAATTAATGAAAGTTTAATAGATCCTATTTTTCCACCAACTTTATTTTCATATTATAATCAAAATAAAGATAAAGAATTTACTCTTATAAAAAGAAACTTTGGTGCAATTAATGAAGAAGTTGCTCCAAATAAAATTCCATCTGAAGTGAAAACACTTAGGCTTGATGGAAATCATACTTTTGCCCAAGTATTAAAAAAAATGTCATCTATAAGAAATATTATAACGCCAATGCAGCTTTCCGAGATAAGATCAGAATACTATGAGCCAAAATACTTTGAAGAAAATAATTTTTTTGCATTGATTATTGGAGATAATATATGGGACTTTTTATATTTTTGGAATAGAAATATAATTTTACCAAGGTTTAGAAGGAAAATGATATCTCAACTTTGCCTCCCTTTATGGGCAATAGAATCGGATGAGCAGAGAATTGCTGTAAGAGATTTTATTTCAAGGACATTTTGGCCTAGTGGGAATTCTGGTGTTACTGTACTTTTAGTGTCACATGAAGTTAATGAATCAACTCTTACCGATATAGGTAATAGCCTATTAAAGGGTTCGCAACTGTATTGTAAAGTTAAAATAATAAAATCAAATACTTTTACTTCTTTTCGAAAAAGACAAATAGCTAAGAATTTGTCTTTTACAAGAAATTTCCAATTAGTTAATTCTCGATCTTTATTAGAAAATGTCTTTCCACCATTTTTAAATGAGACTTTTGCAAATAAAAAATGGATGTTAGACATTCAAATAGAATATATCCCTGTAAAATTTTCAAATATAAGTAGCACACACTTTTGGGAACTTCCAAAGAGGTTGATGAATATCTCAAGACTTTTTATTAATAATATTCCAGGCAGGGTTACGAATGAAGGAGAGCTTTCTTTTGAAGTAGATTATTATAAAAAATTTATTGAATTAAATACTCCAACTGATTTTACAGTGATTGGCTCATATCTTATAGATTCTGATGACCCTTATTATACTGATGATATTAGAGAAGATTTTTTAAAGGAAGAAAAACTTAAAAATATTAAGAAAGATATAAGAATGTCTGATAAAGGAAAATATGCTAAGGGGGTAATGGAGATGTTCCCTAATCTTTGGCATTCTAGTGGATTCATTAAAAATAGGTTTTGGCGAAATTTATTAGAAAATCTTTGCCATGTAACCCCTGAAACAAAAGAAAAACTGCTTGAACCTATTGTAAATAAGATAAATAAAATTGACTCAAATACCTGGGTTAAATTATCCAAGAGAAACAAAGAAAAACAAAAATGGTTTGCTAGTTTTATATTGACTACTGCAAAAAATTTACATTCAAAGGAAGCGAAAATATCTTTTAATGATTTATTAGAAAGATTAACAGTAGAGAGAGAAGAATATAAAAAAAGCACTCAACATCCTGAACAATTTGATATATCTGAAGGAACAAGCAAAAAAGATTTAATAGAAGCTCTGAATAGTTTAGTATCAATGGGGATATTTGAACAGGGAGTTGAAATTACTTGTAATCTTTGTGGTTCTACCTTTTGGTATGGGCTTGAAGAATTAAAAAGAGAAGTTTTCTGCCATGGTTGCCGATCATTATTAAGAGTTGAAATAGAAAGTCCTTGGGTATATAAACTTAATGATTTAATTAAAAATGCAATTAGTTTTCATGGCGTATTTCCAATAATTTGGGTACTGGGAAAATTATTATCCTTGACTTCTTCATCTTTTATTTATTCACCAGGTGTTTGTTTATACAAAGAATATGACTCGCCATCTCCATATGCTGAAATAGATATAGTTTGTATTAAGAATGGAAAGTTTGTCATTGGAGAGATAAAAACATCCGCTGAGGGTTTTAAGGATTCCGATCTAAATAAATTTATTGAACTTTGCAAATATATAAAGCCTGATGAGGCGATTATTGGTGCGTTTTATGATAATAAAGGTAAGCTTCCAAAATTAGCTCAAAAACTTAAGACAGCTCTTTCGCAGCATGGAATAGAAGTTATATCTTTAACTCCAGATAATTATGTTTTTAAACCTTCACGTGGAATTATTTAGAAAATACATTTATCAATTTAGTAACAATAAAAGGGACGATTGTACTAGCTTAATAATTTGGTAACTTTTTCTAACTTTTCGTAAGAGGTTGAATTAAAATAACCTCAACGTAGAAAGAACCTTTTTAATATCACAACTTATAAAAAGTTCTGAACGCGTCCAATAGGGGGAGCCAGACCATTCCAGCCCTTTGGTCTTTGCTGAAGGGCTTTTTTATTTGAAAAAGAAGGATTTTTAGGATTTATGTTGTATAGTATATATAAATTGGAAAATACTTATATACTATACCTTCTTTTTTGTTTCTTTTTCACTTATAATATTTAAAAAATATTATTGTATAAAAGAGGCAAAAGTATAGAAAAGTAAGAGATTAGTATAAATCTAAATAAATTTTTTTAGAGTATAGGAGGAAACTATGATAAATGAAAATACTAATAAAAAACCCAAGAATAAATCTTCTATTAGTCTTGATACTCTTTATGGGGATTTTTTCAAGAATTTAGTTCAACCCAATACAATATTATCATCAACTGGTTTAACTTCTAGTGAAGCTTTTGAAGCTATAACCCTTGACCAATTAATACAACCAGTAGATGATTCTCAAATTAAATACAGAGACCAAATTGCCCAATTAGAAAATCAAGTTAATGATTTACTAAAAGAAGTTCAAATAAAAAGCAAACAAAAAAAAGAACTCAAAGAACTCAAGGAAGAAAAAGAAGAAATAAAGAGAAAATGGGAAACCTTAAATAATAGTAGGAAAATATTTGATCTTTCTAATAGAATATGCGAAAAAGGAAAAAATAAATTATTAAAATCAAAGGAATTTAGAAATTTATTTGAAAGAGAAAAATGTTTTGCAGCAGTTTTAGCCATTGATATTAGAAGATCAACGGAGCTAATGTTGAAAGCAAAAAGTCCTATAGATTTTGCTAATTTTATCTCATCTCTCTGTATAAAAATGATGGATATTATTAAAACAAATTATGGTATAGTTGATAAATTTACCGGAGACGGAATATTATCTTTTTTCCCAGATTTTTATAGCGGTTCTGATGCAATATATTATGCATTGGATTCAGCAAATCAATGCAATAATTACTTTCAGAAACATTATTATAAAAGCAGGGCATTATTTTCAACTATTTTAACTGAAGTTGGATTAGGAACAGGCATTGATTATGGTGAAACACATTTAATTGATATAAATAATGTCTTATCTATTGTTGGAAAACCTGTAGTATATGCATGTAGATTTTCAAATGCAATTTATGGTGAAATTCTTTTAAATCAATCAGCATTTGAAGCCTCAATTGTTAAACATAAGAAATGTTGTGAATATAATGAATCAGAAATAGATATAAAACATGAAGGGAAAATTCTAGCATATAAATTGGAAAAGTATATTTTACCTAAGGATATTATTCAACCAGAATGGACTAAAGAATGAATTAATATTTGTTATATTTTTGTTTATAGGAAGATGAAAAAAATCCTATATATTTTATAAAAATACTCAGAAATTATATAATGTCGATTGGTATTAGAATATTTTTATTTTTGTAATAAAATAATTTAAGATATTGGAGAATATATTATTAGCAGGATTTAATAAATTTGCGAGATAATTTTAAATTTATATAGCTGTAATTATAGTTTTTAGGTTATGGTAGATATTAGTATTGTCATTCAAACAGAAGTTACGAAACTCGTCTACTATGCTCCATCATTCATAGATAAATATTAGCCCTTTGGCATTTTGCTGAAGGGCTTTAATATTTTTATGAATTATTTTTCAAAAAAAGAAGGATTTTTAAATAGACTTGTCGTATAAAACAAATAGTGTGCAAAAATTAAATAATTCTATTTTTCATCTAAGCAGAATATCTATAATAACATTATACTAAAATAAAAAGCTATATTATCTAAGATTTAGATTAAGAGCAGCATTCTTTCTCTATTCCAAGAGACCCACTAAGTAACGTATCCTTACTATACTAATCATCCAACTACCAATTTTCTATAATCACCTGACTTTTTAACCCTTTAGCTCCGATTTACCTTTCTCGGAACACTTGGATACCTTTAGATGTTATAACTGCTATGCTTTTTATATTTGCATTAAAAATATTATAAATGTAACTTCTGAAAAATTAATTATAATAGTTTAGGAGGATAAATTATGAAAATTAAATGTCCTCTTTGTGATTTTGAAAATGAAGAAGGAAATAAATTTTGTAGTAGCTGCAATATACCTCTTATTAAACCCGAAACTTCTAATATTAGAGAAAATCCGCATATTAAAATTAAAAAAGAAAAACAAGAAACCAAGTCAGATTATATTATTAATAAGATAGATGATGCTGCCACTAAATTTCATGAATCCCGCGAATCTAGTGAACCTTTCGAAAGAGGAAATAAAAAGGGAACAAAACAATTATTGGGATTAATTGGCTCTGCAGTCCTTTTCGTGGGAGTATTTACCCCTATCGTTAGTATACCAATTATGGGAAACATGAATTATTTCCAAAATGGTAAAGGTGATGGAGTTATTGTTCTTGTTTTGGCTGTAATTTCTCTCATTCTTATTCTGTTAAAGAAATTTAAAGGACTTTGGTTTACGGGGATGGGTAGTATGGCTATCATGATTTTTACCTTTATTAATTTCCAGATGGCCTTTGTTGATACAAAGACCCAAATGGAAACGGAACTTGCGGGCAATCCATTTAGAGGGATAGCTGATATGGCGATGCAATCAGTTCAAATTCAATGGGGATGGGCTTTGCTTATCATCGGAGCTGTTTTAGTGATTGCTAGTGCGGCAATTAAAGAGAAGTAAAACGTAAGAATATTCCAAAATGTTTTCATTATATTTTATCTATTATTTATTTGGAAAAATTATTATATTATCAGTTTTTTATAAATAGGAGGTTAAATAATGAAAAAACTACACAACACTTTTTTACTAGTAACACTTTTTATTATTTTCTTTACAATTTCTGTATCGGCTCAGTTCGTACGAGTGACATCGGATTTTGCCAATATAAGAGTGACCCCAAATCCTGATTCAAAAATTGTTGGTGAGGCATTCAAAGGTGATATATTTAGTTATATAAAAGAGGAAAATGATTGGATTGGAATAGATATGTTTTCTGGCGTTCCTCGTTATATCCATCGCAGCTTAGCAGTAGTATTTACTCATGGCTTATCAGCTCCTTTTTCCAATGACATTTGTCCGCAATTAATGGAAAGATTAGAAGAAGTTAAAGAAAAAAGTTTGATTGAATCAGATGATAAATCTCAAAATATTCTTCTTGATAGTTACATCCTAGAGATATTCCATGAATTTGATTTGCAGCCAGTGATTTATCTAATAGCTGTGAATCGTTGTACTGAAGGTCTTAAAAGTAAAATTGGTCAAAGGCCTACTGTTGAAAAAGAAAAAGTAACAAATGAATATACAGAGAAAACAGAAGTAAAAGAGCCGGTTGAAAATAACTTACCTTGGTATGAAATAGCACAATGGCAGGGAAAGAGCATTAAAAATTCCGAGACATTTCATGTCCCAACTAATGAATGGAGGATTTCATGGAAGACCGAGCCAGGTGAATATGGTGATATGAACTTTCAAATTTATGTTTATAAACCTCCCAGTGAACTGCCTAGTATTGTAGCAAATGTTATTGGGTATGATGTGGATTCCAGTATTATGAGAGGAGCAGGTGATTATTATCTCACCATAAATAGTGCTCAACACTATGTAATTATTGTAGAAACTAAATACTAAATACTAGATATATAATAGAGGAAGATTTTTTAAAATATCAGAAAGTAATTTGTAATCAATCATCTAAAAGATATTCATATTTATCATTAACAAAAATAATATATGATATTTACATAAGAAGAAGCCATTGTTTATTGATGGGATAATATTTTTGGTATTTAGAACTAAGCTAATAAAATTGAAGGAATTTTTTGAATAAAATCTATACCTTTTCTGATTATTTCTTCTAACTCTCGATATACATTTTTAGTTTCATCCACCATATATAAGTTGTGAAAATCGTTTTTTTTCGTGAACCAAGACCTTCAATTTCTTTGTCTTTTGATGAACGGCTTTTTTATTTGAAAAAGAAGGATTTTTAAAAGATTTGTCGTAATGTCTAATTAGAAGTAATTTGGGTTTATTATTTTATAATAATTAAAAATAAGTTCTTTTTAAGTAATTAGTTATGTCAAATGTTGAGATCCCATTGACTTACATTGACTTTTCAAAAATTAAATTTTCCATTTAAATATTTATTTTTATTTAAGGAGTAAATATGAGTAAAACGGTATTTATATTAGGAGCAGGAGCTTCAAGAGATTCAGGAGCTCCTTTAATGAATGATTTTTTAGATAGAGCAC
>SDBT01011895.1_pt1 | contig 13987 bp, 13 predicted proteins | sample 2277101 | NCBI WGS metagenome assembly SDBT01 (sample SAMN10404973, study PRJNA504765) | marine sediment metagenome | isolation source: marine sediment core GS10_PC15, 103 cmbsf | place: Arctic Ocean: Southern Knipovich Ridge | collected 2010 | reverse complement strand
CTGATAATATTGCTCCTTCTCTTTTTGGTGGTTTTGTATTGATAAGAAGTTATGATCCTCTCCATATTGTTCCCTTGGGATCTTTAGATATGCATGTAATCATCGCTCACCCAGATTACACAATAACAACAAAATTTGCCCGTTCTGTAATTCCCAAAAAAATCTCATTAAAAAAGGTAGTTTCAAATCTTGGAAATCTCTCTACAATTATTGCTGCAGTTTTTAAAAATGATGTAAAACTTTTAGGAAAAGGCATCAATGATAAAATCATTGAACCTGCAAGAGCCCGCTTAATCCCTGGTTTTTATGAAGCAAAAAAAGCAGCTCTCAGTAGCGGAGCATATGGTTGTTCAATTAGCGGAGCCGGACCTTCAGTATTTGCAATTACAGATAAAAAGCGAAAGAACAAAATAATTGGGAAGGCAATGCAAGAAGCTTTCTTAAAACATGGATTAGAAAGTAAAATTTACGTCTCAAAGGTCAATGAAGAAGGAGTAAAACAAATTTAAATTATGTCTAAAGTTCGATTAAAATGTATTGAGTTTTCTAAGAGTTAAACTTATAATAATGATGAATTAAGAACCTTGTTTATGGCAAAAAGCTTGATTCTTACTGCGAATCTAATTAAAATAACTAAATACTATGCCTAAACCTAAAATAGAAACAATTCGACACTCATTATCTCATATTATGGCAAAGGCTGTTCAAGAACTCTTTCCCGGAGTTAAATTTGGGATTGGCCCTGCCATTGAAAATGGATTTTATTATGATTTTGACCTGCCCAAAGGTTTAAGTTCTAAAGATCTACCTAAAATTGAAAAGAAAATGAAAGTCATTATCAACAAAAATTTAGCTTTCAAGAAAAAGAAATTAGCAAAATCAGAAATTAGTAAAATCTTTAAAAGACAACCCTATAAATTAGAATTGATACAAGAACTACCAAAAACCAAACTAACTTTTTATGAGTTAGATTCTTTTTTAGATTTATGCCAAGGACCGCATATAAAATCTACAAAAGAAATAAATCCTAATGCTTTCAAGTTAACCAAGATAGCTGGAGCATATTGGAAAGGAAGCGAAAAAAATCCTATGCTCACTCGGATTTATGGAGTAGCCTTTAAAACAAAAAAAGAATTAGAGAGTTTTCTCTTCAAAGAAGCTGAGGCTGAAAAAAGAGATCATCGAAGATTAGGACAAAAACTAAATCTTTTTGAAATTAACGAACAAGTCGGTCCTGGTCTTATTTTATGGCATCCCAAAGGAGCGATTCTGAAAAAAACTATTGAAGATTATGTTTTGGGTGCCTATCTCAAGGAAGGATATCAATTAGTTAATACTCCCCACATTGGTAAATTAACTCTCTGGGAAACCTCAGGACATACTGATTTTTACAAGGAAAGCATGTTCCCTCCAATGCATATGAAAGAAATTGATAAAGAAGAAAAAGGAGATTATCAGTTAAAACCCATGAACTGCCCTGCCCATATAGTAATCTATAAAAGCGAAGTCCGCAGTTACCGACAACTACCTATTCGGTATGCAGAATTAGGAACAGTCTATAGATATGAAAAATCAGGAACTTTGCATGGATTAACTCGTGTTCGGGGTTTTACTCAAGATGACGCTCACATTTGGTGCACTCCAGAACAACTAAGTAAAGAAATAACCACTGTTACCAAATTTGCTTTAAAATTATTGGGAGATTTTGGTTTCAAAAAAAATGAGGTTTATCTTTCTACCCGCCCTAAAAAATATGCCGGAAATCTTAAGAATTGGGAAAAAGCCACCCGTTCCTTAAAATATGCTTTAGAAAAAGCTAAAATTCCTTATCAAATCGATCCAGGAGAAGGAGTTTTCTATGGACCTAAAATTGATATCAAGGCCAAGGGCTCTTTGGACAGAGAATGGCAATTAACAACAATCCAGGTTGATTTTAATCTGCCCGAAAGATTCAAAATGACCTATATTGACAAAAACGGTAAAAAGCAACCTCCGATTATGATTCATCGAGCTCTCCTGGGAAGCTTGGAACGGTTTATCGGGGTTTTGCTTGAACATTATGGTGGAAATCTACCTGTCTGGCTCTCACCAATTCAAGTTTGGATAATACCTATTGGGTCAAGGCATGAAAAATATGCCAATGAAATTGCAAAAAAATTCTCAGAAAATAATTTTCGCTACAAAATTAAAGCTGAAAATGAAACTGTTTCCAAAAAGATTCGCGAAGGTGAGCTTCAAAAAATCCCCTATCTTTTGGTTGTCGGAGATAAAGAGATAAAAGCAAAATCAGTTGGAGTAAGGCAAATCCAAAAAGGAGATATTGGAATCATGAAATTACAAAAATTCTTAGATAAAATTAAATTAGAAATAGAAAAAAAGAAATAACCCAGTAAAGATTATTGTTAAAAACCCGAAAAACAGTCTTGCCAAGGGCTGTTTTTTATTGTAAAATAAAAAAACTTTAAACCAAAAATGGAAAAATATTTTATCATCACCTACGGCTGCCAAATGAACAAAAGCGATTCAGAACGGATTGCTCCAATTCTAGAAAAAACAGGATATATCCTGGTTTCAAAACAAAATGAGGCCGATTTAATTGTGGTTAATATGTGTTCAGTCCGACAATCAGCCGTTGATAGAGTTTATGGCCTTTCTCCTGAATTTAAGAAGTTAAAAAAAGAAAACCCAAATTTAAAAACCATTTTAACAGGCTGTGTTCTAAGAGCAGATAAAAGAAAATTCAAAAAACATTTTGATTTAATCTTAAATATTAAAGATTTAACAAGTTGGTCAAAATTCCTTGTAAAAGAAAAAACTCCTCTGGTTCAAGACCATTTAAAAATTACACCTAGTTACAAAACTAATTTTCAAGCCTTCATTCCTATTTCCAGCGGATGTAATAATGCATGCGCTTACTGCGTAGTCCCCTCCACTCGTGGTGCTCTTTTTTGTAAATCTCACAAAGACATAGTAGAAGAAACCAAAACCTTAATTAAAAAAGGGATTAAAGAAATTTGGCTCTTGGGTCAAAACGTAAATGACTACCAGTCTCCTACTAATCCTTCAATAAAGTTTCCAGACCTTTTGAAAATGGTAAATGAAATTGAGGGTAATTTTTGGATTAGATTTGTCTCTTCCAATCCTAAAGACTTCTCAGATAAATTAATTAATAAAATAGCTAAGTGCGAAAAAGTAACTGAGTATTTGAACCTTCCGGTCCAATCTGGGGATAATAAGATTTTAAAAAAGATGAATCGACCCTATAAAGTTGAAGAATATAAAAATTTAGTTAAAAAGATTCGTCAAAAGATACCTGATATTGTTCTATCAACTGACATTATTGTTGGTTTCCCTGGAGAGACAAAAAAACAATTTGAAAATACCCTATCTTTCTTTAAGGAAATTCAATTTGAAATGGCTTATATCGCCCAGTATTCTCCTAGGTCCCAAACCACGGCTTTCTTTCTCAAAGATAATGTGTCTCGCCAAGAGAAAGAAAGAAGGTATAAAATTTTAACTCAGATTTTAAAAGAAATTGCTTTAAGAAAGAACAAAAAATATATAGGAAAAGAAATTGAGGTTTTGGTGGATAAACAAAAAAAAGATTCCTTATATGGCAAAACTAGAAAGTACAAAACCGTAAAAATACCAGCTACTAGCGACAAAGTGCATGATACAAATCTAATTGGTCAATTTATAAAAGTGAAAATTACTAAAGCCCTACCCTGGGGACTAAAAGGTATCTTAAAATTATAAAAATGAAAAACAAAAAATTACCAAAATTAATTGTAATCTTAGGATCTACAGCTACCGGTAAAACAGGATTAGCTACTAAATTGGCAAAGAAATTTAATGGTGAAATTATTTCAGCTGATTCACGACAAATTTATAAAGAAATGACTATTGGCACCGCCCAGCCCACAAAAAAAGAAATGAAGGCTATTCCCCATTATTTAATTGACATAATTTCTCCAAATGAAAACTTTAATGTAGCACTTTATAAAAAAAGGACTTTAAAAATTATTAAAAACATCCAAGAAAAAGATAAAGTGCCTTTCTTAGTGGGAGGAACCGGTCTTTATATTCAAGCTATAGTTGACAATATTCTTTATCCCAAAGTAGTGCAACAAAAAAGATTAAGGAAAAAATTAGAAATAAAAGATAAAAAAGAGTTATTCCAAATATATAAAAAATTAGACCCAAAAGGAGCCCGATTTATTGATAAAAAAAATAAAAGAAGGTTAATTAGAGCAATTGAAGTTTGTCAGATTACCAAAAAACCCTTCTGGGATCAAAGAAGAAAAGACAGACCTCTTTTTAATAACTTACAAATAGGAATAAGGTTACCCAAAAAAGAACTAGAAAAAAAGATTTCAAAAAGAATAGAAAAAATGTTCAAATTAGGATTGGAAAAAGAAGTAAAAAAATTAATAAAAAAATATGGATGGATATTCTCGCTTCAGACAATTGGTTACCAAGAATGGAATGATTATTTTAAAAGAAAAATTGAGAAAAAAACAGTAAAAGAAAATATTAAATTCCATACTTTACAATTTGCCAAACGCCAAATGACTTGGTTTAAAAGAGATAAAAGAATCTTTTGGATAAAAAATTATCAAGAAGCTGCAAAATTAATAGAAAAATTTCTATAAAAAAAGAGAGGAAATAACTTCTTCCTCTCAATTATTTAGGGACGCTTAACGACCAAGTCACCCTCCCTTATCTTAAACTCAAGACGATTGAATCCAAGGAAATCTCCTTCGACTCCTATCTCAATCTCTTCCTCAAGGAAACCTCCTTTGAATCCTACCCCAATCTCTTCCTCATTGCATTCTTCTAGAAATCCCTTTAAGGCTTCTTTGAGATTCTTGAGTCTAGGGTTTTTGATTTTTCCGAATTTCACTTCTTGCCCTGGTTGCAACTTCTTTATTCTCTCTATCTCTTCATCCACTTTTTATACCTCCAATTCCTGTTTATAATATATTATTATATATCTGTCAAAAATTTTAAAAAAAGGGATAAAAAAATAAAGCTTCTAAAGAGAAGCTTCTTATGTGGAGGACACATTGGTTCTGACGCTAATATGTAATATATGGCCATAGCGCCCGTTAGTGCTGAGGCACAGCATTCTTTTCCAACGTCTCTTTCTCCTAAGGATCTAAGTTCATCTTAATAAACTCAAAAAAACCTGTCAATCTATAATTGAATTTCTTTTTCCAAAATTTCTTTTATAATCTGGGGACCAGCCCTCCCCCTAGTTTTGGCCATTACTTGTCCTATTAAATATTGAAGGGCATTTTCTTTTCCTTTTTCAAAATCAGATACAGCTTTTTGGTTTTGAGAAATTACTTCTTTGACAGCATTTACAATCTCTTCCTTATCTGTTATCTGAGACAATCCTTCTTCTTCAATGATATGAGAAGGATCAGCGCCTCTTTTAAACATTTCTCTCAAAATCATTTTAGCCGTTTTACTTGAAATCTCACCTGCCTGAAGTAAAGTAATAAATTCAGCAAAGTTTTCTGGAGTAATCAAAAAATCTTCTCCAACTACTCCCGCCTCTTTTAATAACCCTTGTAAATCAGTAATCAAATAATTAGTTGCTAATCTTATTAATTCTTTAAGCTTATCCTTAGGAAGGCGAGGTTCAAACTCACTAACTACTTTTTCAAAATATTCTCCTAGATCTTTGTTCTGGGTAAAAAATTCGACCGTCTTTTCATCTAAACTGTATTCTTTGGTTAATCTTTCTCTTCTCGCTTGCGGCAATTCAGGAATTTCAGCTTTTATTTCCATAATATCTTTTTCTCTAAAAGTAAGAGGTGGTAAATCAGGTTCTGGAAAATAGCGATAATCATGAGCTTTTTCTTTTTCTCTCTGAGAAAAAGTAACTTGCTTTTTTTCATTCCACCCTCTTGTCTCTTGTAAAACTTTTTTCCCTGCTTCTAAAATCTTTGATTGTCGTTTAATCTCATAATCAAGTGCCTTTTCTACCGCTTTAAAGGAATTAAGATTTTTAATTTCTACTTTAGTGCCTAATTTTAAATCTTTTGAGGATTTAGGCAAAAGAGAAATATTAGCTTCAACTCTCAACTGGCCTTTTTCCATATCAGCATCAGAAACATTAAGATACTGTAAAATTAATTTGAGTTCTTGAGCAAACCTTCTTGCCTCTTGAGCAGAATTAATATCAGGTTCGGTCACTAACTCCATCAAAGGAATACCGGCTCGATTAAAATCAACTAAGCTATAATTTGTTCCCTCTGGATGTAAAAGTCTCCCCGTGTCTTCCTCTAAATGAACTCTGGTTATTCTGACTTTTTTGTTATCAATCTTTAAAAGACCATTCTTACAAAAAGGCATATCATACTGTGATATTTGGTACCCTTTTGGTAAATCAGGATAGAAATAACTTTTTCTATCAAATTTTGACTGTTTGGGTATCTCGCAATTTAGAGATAAACCTGTTTTTATAACTTTTCTTACCGCTTCCTTGTTAATAACTGGAAGCGTGCCTGGATGCCCCATGCATATCGGGCAAACATTAATATTAGGATGTCTTTCATCAGGATCATTCTTGCAAGAGCAAAACATTTTACTCTTCGTTTTCAACTCCACATGTATTTCGAGACCAATAGTAGGTTGATACACAATTTTTCTATTATTTTTTTAATATCTCTTGGATAATTTTTACTCCTGAGCTTGTACCAATAATATCAGCTCCTGCTCTTATAGCTTCTTTTGCATCTTCTAAAGTTTTAATTTTTCCTGCTACTTTTATTAAAAGACCTGGAGCCGCTTTTCTCATTATTTTTAGATGGTAAAATTTTTCTTTTAATTCTCGATGCTCTAGAGGATCTTTGGCAGTAGCAGTTTTCACGCAAACAGCTCCTGATTTTTTTACAATTTTAGAAGCTTTTTCTATTTCCTCATCAGTTAAATAGCCCGAACCAATAATCACTTTTGTGGACAGAATTTTACAAATTGCTTTCAAATCTCTTAAAATCTTATCCCACCTTCCATGTTTTACATCTGGCACATTTATTACCACATCTATCTCGTCTGCTCCATCTTTTTTTGCTTTTTTGCAAATTTGAACTCTTTTTCGATGAGAGCTATCCCCTATTGGCGGATCGATCAAAACAATAACTTCCATATCAGTATTTTCAAGTTCTTTTTTGACTAATTTTATCCACTTGGGATTAACGCAAACTCCTCTAAAACCAAATTCTTTTGCTTCCTGGCAAGTTTTTTCAATATCTCTAGTTTTAGCCGTTAACTTTATATTCGTATGATCAATTATTTTAGCAATTTCTTTTTTCATATAATTTTTTTAATTATTTTCCAAACTTCTTTATGAAGAATTTTGGGTGACAATAATTTCCCATTTCTAAAACACTCTATTACCTTAAAATCCTTAGGAAATTCCCTAGCTGCTTCCAAATAGGAACGCTCAGTACTGATAAGGTGCTTTAAATCTTTTTCATGGATATCTCTTTTTTTACGACCTAAATAAAGCTTCTTTTTTGCTTTTTTTTCTTTATCAGTAATTTTTCCCGACAAAGACCGAGCCATCTGGGGCGGTACCTTTAAAATAAAAGAAAAATCTGGATTTGGAATCTTAAAAAGCTCATATTCTAATTTATATAACCATTTTAAAAACTTCTTTCTATCTTTTTTATTCTCTATCTTTCCCCCTTGATGACCAATATTAGAGCCAATATATCTATCTGCAATCACAATTGCCCCTTGAGCTAACCATTCTCTTACTTGAAAAGAAGCATCATAACGATCACAAGCATAAAAGATAGAAGCCCTATAAGGACCTACCTTTTTAGCGTTTCCATATTTTCCATTTAAATATTCTTCAACTAAACCGGCTGATTTTTTTCCATATTGAGGAAAATCTATAAAGGCGGTTTTATAACTCTCTTTTTTCAGCTGATTAATTAATAATTTTGCCTGAGTTGATTTACCCGAACCATCAATTCCTTCAAAAACAATAAATTTCCCAGAATGAGTATTATTTTTCATTATTTCATTATACATTATTGTGTAAAATTTTAAAAAATAAGAACCTCTCTCTCCTCTCGAGAACCTTGATTTTCGCCCTACTCGAATTAAGAACCTTGTCTTTGGCAAAAACCTTGATTTTCGTTTCACTCAAATTAAAAAAAAAGGGTTTAAGAAAACCCTTTTTTAAGAGGAAGTTATTGCCGCACTTTGGCCCTCCTTGCTAAACTTGAAATCGTCGAAAACTATTGGAATTATTTTTTGCACCTCTTTTAAAAGATTAAGCATTATTCCTCTAATTTCCCAGTGAGCGTTTCTGGCGCATCTCAACTTGAAGATATGCCTCCATTCTCTCAGATTAGCTTTAATAGTAATCTGTGACTTTATTCCAATTGGAAGAACTTGTCGGGCATCTTCGCATGCCCAACCAGCTTCTCTTAGCCCACGATACATTTGCTCGTTGAGTGCCATCCATTCTCTGAAAGAAATCTTCGTTTTCTGAGACCCTTCATTTGGTAAAACCAGCTCAACAAATCGTTCATCAGGATCTTTTGTTGGTGGAATAACCACCTTAAAATCGCTTTCGTCAACCCTTCTGGTAGACTCTTGAACAAAAGAAGCCAAGCGGTGTCGCACTAGCTCATGTGCAAAACCTCTGGAAATATTATCAAATCGCACTGTCATTGACGAAAACTCAAGAACGCTTTCGTGTCCTCTCTTTCTCAACATCTCGACAAATTTCGCTGCCGAAGTGCCGGTAATTCTATCCTGAGATTGATAGGAAACCCTACCGGCTAACTCAATTAACTGTAAGGGATTTTCTCCTTTTAATCCATGAGAAATAGCTACAATCTCAAAAGTTCCTGCTTTTAGAATCTCTACCAAGTTTTTTACCTCCAAAAAATTATTTTTGAAAAGACCTATCCAGATAATAGCAGAATAGAAATAACCTGTAAATATCCTCTATATTTAAAATAAAAAGGCCTTAAAAAGCCTATTTTTCCTAACCCAGTTAATTTTTAGCGTCTAAATATTCTGGTCTTTACCGTATTGGTGCTCATCATCTAAAATATCTCTTTCTTGCCAATCTTTTACCCATTCTTGAACATTAAAAATCTTATATTTTCCATCCTTAATAGAAGAAATAACCCTTGTCAAGCCAGCGTTAATAATCATCTTTTTACAAATAAAACAAGGAAAAGCATTAATTATTTTTCCTTGACCATTCTCACCATAGATAAACATATCTCCTCCCAAAATGCTTGCTCCTGCTCGAGCAGCATTAACAAAGGCATTTTGTTCTGAGTGAACTGAACGGCAGATTTCATAACGTTGTCCGTGAGGAATTTTTAATTTATCTCTCAAGCATTCATTCCTCTCAAAACAATCTTTTGTTTTTCGGGGAGCACCAATATATCCTGCAGCAATAATTTGATCTCCCATCACAATAATCGTTCCTCCTTTATTTCTAAAACAGGTAGCGCGCCCTGCCACTTCTTTTGCAATATTCAAATAGTATTCATCTTTTGTGACTCTTTGCGTTTTCATTTTAAAATTTTAAATATTTACTCAATTTCTATTCCCATATTCTTTGCTGTAGCTTTAATGATTTTCATTGCCTGCTCAATATCGTCCGTATTCAAATCAGCTATCTTTTGCTCAGCAATTTTTTTTAATTGTTCTTTAGTGATCTTGCCAACTTTTGTTTTATTCGGCTGATCAGAACCTTTTTCAATACCCGCTGCCTGCCTTAATAGATCAGCTGTTAAAGGCTGTTTCAACTTAAATTCATAACTTTTATCCTCATAAACTTCCATTGATACGGGAATCTTAACTCCTTTTTTATCTTTAGTAGCGTCATTAAATTTTTGGCAAAAATCAGCAATATTTATACCGTGCTGAGCCAAAGCAGGCCCTACCGGAGGAGCAGGAGTAGCTTGGCCTGCTGGAATCTGCAATTTAATTTTAGCGATAATTTTTTTAGCCATATTTTTTATGTTTTAAATTTTAAGTTTCACGAAAATTATAATTTCTTTATCTGTAAAGAATCTAGCTCAACTGGTGTATCTCTGCCAAACATATTCACCAAAACCTTCACTTTTCCCTTTTGTTCATCAACTTCTGAAACCTTTCCATCAAAATCTTTAAAAGGACCATCTGTAATTTTAACTAAATCCCCCACCTCTACTTCAATCTTATATTGAGGCTCATCAACTTCTATTCTCTTTTTTAAACTTTCAATCTCTTCTTCTGAAACCGGCACGGGAGTAGTTCCAGCCCCAATAAAACCTGTTACATTAGGCGTATTTCTAACTATATACCAAGAATCATCAGTCACTATCATTTCTACTAAAACATAACCCGGATAGATTTTTTCTTCAATCACTTTTCTTTTACCTCCTTTAATCTTTATCTTTTTTTCTTTGGGAACAATAACGCTAAAAATTTTATCTTCCATACCCAAAGATTCAATTCGCTGTTTTAAATTTTTGGCGACTGATTCTTCGTATCCTGAATAAGTGTGCAAAACATACCATCTTCTTTCTTGGGGCAGTTTTTGTTTAGACATAATTGGTAACTTCTAACAATATAGCAAACTTGGACTCTACGTTCTAGAGAACAAATTTATCTAATAAAGTAGTAAGAAAAAAGTCTATTCCACCCAAATACATAGCCACCACTACTGAAACACCAATCACAATCAAAGTATATCTTATGGCTTCTTTTTTGGTAGGCCAATTAACTTTTTTCATTTCTAACTTAACTTCTTTAAAGAATGTATTAATTTTTGGAAAAATGTTTTTAATATTAGGCATAAATTAAATATCAAGATTCTTTACTTTTTTAGCATAGGTTTGAATAAATTTTTTTCTAGCAGAAACTTCTTTTCCCATTAAAATGTCAAAAATTTTATCTGCTTCTCTGGCATTTTCAACATTTACTTTGAGCAAAACTCTGCTTTCAGGATCCATAGTTGTCTCCCATAATTCTTCAGGATTCATCTCTCCCAAACCCTTATATCTCTGAATAGAAAATTTGGTTTTCTTATCTAGAGATTTTAAAATCTTTTCCTTCTGATCTTCAGTAAAAGTATAACTTACTTTTTTTCCAATTTGAATTTTATAAAGAGGAGGTTGAGCGATATACAAGTATCCTGCCCCAATTAAAGGTTTAAAATAACGGTAGAATAAAGTCAAGAGCAGAGTTTTAATATGATTGCCGTCCGAGTCCGCATCACACATTACAATCACCCGGTGATATCTTGCTTTCTCAAGGTTAAAATCTTCAGCAATAGCAGTTCCTAGAGCAATAACTAAGGATTTAACTTCTTTTGAAGCTAAAATTCTATCCAAACGAGCTTTTTCTACATTCAAGATTTTACCGCGTAAAGGCAGAACAGCTTGAAAGTGACGATCTCTGGCCTGGCGACTTGAACCTCCAGCACTCTCTCCCTCCACTATATATATTTCTGACTCTTCAGGTTTGCGAGAAATACAATCAGCTAATTTTCCGGGTAAAGCCAAACCATCCAAAATCCTTTTCCTCAAAATAATGTCTTTGGCGGCTTTAGCAGCTTTTCTCGCTTTTTTAGCTAAAGTAAACTTTTGAATTATGGTTTTGGCATCATTAGGATTCCTTTCTAAAAAGTCAGATAAAGCTGGGCTTATTACTTTTTCAACTGCTGATTTAGCTTCAGTATTTCCCAATTTGCTTTTAGTTTGGCCTTCAAACTGAGGATCTTTTATTTTAATCGAGATTATACCGGTTAAGCCCTCTCTCGTGTCTTCTCCAGTAAAATTCCCCTCACTTTCTTTTAAAAGTCCGTTTCTTCTTGCATAATCATTAAATGTTCTTGTTAAAGCTGATCTAAAACCACTTAAATGATTGCCTCCTTCAAGAGTATAAATATTATTAGCAAAGGTCTCTTCAACACATTCATATTCGTCAGTGTAGCGAAAAGCAGCTTCCACCAAAACTCCGTTATCTTCTCCAGAGCAGTAAAAAACATTAGGATGAACAGAGGCTATGCCATGAATCAGATAATTAACATATGAAATAATTCCTCCTTCAAAATAGAAAACATAGCTACTTTCAGGTTTTATTGTCTCATCAATCAAGGTAATTTTCAATCCCTTGGTTAAATAGGCTTGCTGACGGAGATAATCCAAAATTTTCTTCTTTTTAAATTCTATCTCTTTAAAAATTTGTGGATCTGGTTCAAAGGTAATAATAGTACCACTCCTCCTACAGTTACCAATCTTCTTAAGTTTTGTTTTCACCTTTCCCCTGGAATATTCTTGAGAATGTCTAAAGCCATCGCGACAAATTTCAACCTTCATATATCTTGAGAGAGCACATACTACTGAAACTCCAACTCCATGAAGACCACCGGTAGAAACATAAACCTTACCCCCAAACTTTGCTCCAGCGTGTAAGGTCATCATTATCGTTTCCAAAGCTGACTTTTTTGTTTGAGGATGTTTATCCACCGGAATTCCTCTTCCGTCATCCTCAATTTTAACTCTATTTCCTGGTAAAAGATAAAGCTTAACATCAGTACAATATCCCATAATTGCCTCATCAATACTATTACCTATAACCTCTTTAACCAGATGATGCACTCCTTCGGGTCCAGTTGAACCAATATACATGCCCGGTCTTTTTCTAATAGGTTCCAAACCCTTTAAAACATAAATATCCTTTGCAGTGTATGTAGATTTGCTTTTCTTTGTTCTCTCCATTTCTTTTGTCACTTTTTTTTATTTACTTTCATCATTTTCTCTGACTTTTTAGTTTTCTTTGTTTTTTTTACCATAACATATTAAAATTAGGGGTTTCTTCTTACCTCCCAGTCTAATTCTTTTTCTAAGGTTTTAACAATTTTATTTTGAATTTTATCTACCTCCTTTGAAGATAGTGTTCTATCTTCTGCCTGATAAACTATATGAAAAGCTAAATTCTTTTTACCAGCAGGTAGTTCCTCTCCTTCATAAATATCAAATAAATCAACGTCTCTGATTAACTCTCTTCCCACCACTTCAATTTTGTTTAAAACTTCTTCCACTAAAGTGCCCCGAGGAACCAAAACCGCTATATCTCTAATGGCAGTTGGATAAGGAGAGATAGGGCTGAATTCTTGTTCTTCAGAAACAAGTTTTAGTAATTTATCAAAATCAAGATCAAATAACGTTATTTTAGAATCTAATTTTAAATTTTCAATAACTCTCAGAGAAACTTCTCCCAAAAATCCAATCTCTTGATTGCCGACTTTAATTTCAGCACATTTTTTAAAATTCCAAATAGACGCTTTTGACTCCTCGGGGGTGGGTTGATATTGATCGTACCAAATATCACTTATACCCAAACTATTTAAAAGTAAATCTATTACTCCTTTTGCTCTATAAAACACACCTTTGTTCATTAAGCCTAACAGGACTCTTTTTTCTCTTTTTTTTGATTTCTTAAAAATCTTCCCTAATTCAAAAATATTTATTTCTGGAAAAAGTTTTTGGTTTTTCTTAAAACTCTTTATAAGGTTTGGAATCAAGCTCGGCCTCAAATACTGATAATCAGCGCTAGGTGGATTTTTCACTTTAATTAATTCTGATAAATTGTAGCCAAAAATTTTAGACTGCTTTTCATTGATAAAAGAATTACTATAAACTTCGGTAAATCCAGCTCCCTTTAATATGTCTTTTATCATATTCTCCCAAAAGATTTCAAGATTTCTTTTGGGCGGAATCAAAGCTGAAACTGGGAAATCAGAAGAAATCTTATAGTAACCATAAATTCTACCAATTTCTTCTATTAAATCTTCGGGACTAGAAATATCTAATCTAAATGTTGGAACTTTTATTAAAAATTGAGAGGTTAGTTTCTTTTTAGATTTTTGAATAATCTGAAAACCAAGTTTTCCTAGAATATCTTTTAATTTCTTTGAGGAAATTTTTACTCCTAGCAAACTATGAACATA
>SDBT01011894.1_pt1 | contig 13988 bp, 14 predicted proteins | sample 2277101 | NCBI WGS metagenome assembly SDBT01 (sample SAMN10404973, study PRJNA504765) | marine sediment metagenome | isolation source: marine sediment core GS10_PC15, 103 cmbsf | place: Arctic Ocean: Southern Knipovich Ridge | collected 2010 | reverse complement strand
TCATTGTTACCTACCTCTTGAATTCCATTTCCGCAAGTATCAGGATCTACACAGGCAGAACCATTCCACGCGCATATTTCTTCATCTTCAGGATTTTCACAAGCAGTCAAATTAACCGGCATAATTTCATCACATCCTTGAGTTGCAACACACGTATCTGTATCCCAAAAACACGACAACACATCATCAGCTACTTCGCATTCCGGCTGAGTACCTAAATCGACACAGGTATTTTCTTCACAAAGTGTTTCTTCACAGGCATCATCACTATAACAAGTTTCCCCCATATTAGTGGAATAGCCTATGCCTCCACAAATCTCCTCGCAATTTTCTTCAGCTGCGCACTCAGCAGGTAATGCCGTTTGAATACAGTAAAGAGCAAATTGAGCATCACAAGTTGTTGTTGGTGGGTCGAATGATGTAAGCCAAGTGCCGGAGAAGGTTTCATCAGCATGTCCGTAAATACCATATTCTACACCACTAGCTGTCCAATCCGCACAAGTGTTAACACTGCTTCCGATTCTATCGAAACCTGTCCATACACTGGCTGAGGAATCGCCACCTAATTCCGTTTTCGAAATAGTATTATCAATATTCGTTTCACTTAAAAACATTGCCCGATTATAACTAATAATAGCTCCATCCGTTGCCCGAACATAAGGAACATCTGGTAAGAATGTGCTCAGATCACGACCATTAGGAACTTCGCTAAGAACCGCTTGCCAGGTACCTTCAAATTCAGCTGCCCCAGCACGCGTCTGACAAATAGCATCACCTCCTGCAGCTCCGCCTAAGGCGCCATTATAAGAAGTACTGGTAACAAACATTGGAACAGCGGGGCCTTCCAAATCACAACTGGCATCACAACCATCTCCAGGGGTTGTACCTCCGTCATCACATTGTTCAGCTCCTGAATTACCATTGGGATTCTGAACAGTTCCATCGCCACAACTGGTTAAAGCAGAGCAGTTGTAATTGCATGTGCCTGTATTGTCTGTATCACCATCATCACATACCTCATCTCCCTCTACAGCACTATCTCCACAAACAGGTTCAAGCTGGCAACTAGCGTCACAACCATCGCCTGGCGTAGTACCCCCATCATCACATTCTTCGTTATTGCCCACTTCCAACACTCCATTTCCGCATACATCTCCGGCTACGCAGGCAGCCCCCGTCCACGCACAAGTAAGAGCATCCGCATCGTTTCCACATGCCAATGCGCTAACCGGCATAACAGCAGGACACGTTCCTGCTGCAACACAGGTAGCTGTATCCCAATAGCATGAAAGAGCGTCGTCGCCCACTTCACAGTCCGGCTGAGTTCCCAGATCTACGCAGATAGGCCCGACGGCATAAACTTCTGATGTTAAATTATTAGATATAAAATTACCCAGATTGAGTCCGGGCATAAGTAAAGTCGCCAAAAGAAAAAGAATTGCACCTTTAGCAATAAAGCGTTTTAGGTTTTTCATGATTTTTTAATTATATTTTTATTTACTTGTATATTTTAATATAAATATAGGTATAAAAGCAAAACATTTTACATTTTGCATTTTTCATTTAACAATGATGCTGTAACTTACAATTTTTTATGACAATATCTATCTTCCGCAAACGGCTTACTAAAGCATTCTCATATGTGATTATTACTCTGTTTTTGGCAACGATTGTTATTGTTGTGTTAAAAATCAATTTCTCTTTCCTGATTAACAATCCTATCTTTAAAACAATTGAAAGTTTTTTACATTTTAATGGAGAAGCTAATTTTCCAGCATGGCTTTCGTCTCTCGTCTTACTGATCTCCAGCGTCCTCCTTGGTGTCATTTTTTATCTCAAAAAACAATCCAAAAATCCTTTTTACCGGCATTGGAAGTGGCTTGCAATTATCTTCTTAATTTTAACAATTGATGAAACGGCTCAAATCCATGAAAGCTTTTCTAGAATATTTTCCAGTAAATTACCTGATAGCTATTGGTTTTTTGACAGTAAATTCTCCTTTTTTCTAATCGGCGTTCCGTTAGCACTGGTATTAGGATTTGTTTTTCTAAAATTCTTGCTTCATCTGCCTAAAAAAACAAAACGATTATTTATAATAGCCGGCGCTATCTTTTTAGGAGGAGCTTTGGGATTGGAATTATTCTCAAACTACCTCCATCATATTCATACTCACTATTTCTGGTTTAGAATGACCCAAAGCATGGAAGAAGTATTTGAACTTTTTGGTATTGTTATTTTTAATTACGCCCTGTTTCTTCATCTAGAAAAAGATATGGGGTATAAAGAGTTAAAGTTAACTTAAATGGAATTTCACATTCTCACCATCTTCCCGGAAATGTTTAACGGATTCCTGAACGAATCCATTTTAAAGAAAGCTCAGGGAAAAGGTGTTATTAAAATTCATCTGCACGACATCCGCGATTACAGTACAGACAAGCATAAGAAAGTAGATGACACACCTTATGGCGGTGGAGCTGGTATGGTTTTTACTCCCCAACCACTTTTTGACTGCATTGAAGATGTGAAGAAAAAAGCGCTCCGCAGGAGTCCGCAAGGCTCTACGGAGTCCTTCGGACCCAAAGCACCTGTTATTTACATGACGCCAAAAGGCCAACGGCTCACACAAACAAAAGTGGAAAAGTTGAGTACAAAATTTACTCAACTAATCCTGCTATGCGGTCATTATGAAGGCATTGATCAGCGGGTTATTGATGCATTGGTGGATATGGAAATCTCCATTGGTGATTATGTTTTATCCGGTGGTGAACTGGCTGCTATGGTAGTAGTGGATGCGGTGAGCAGATTGGTGCCCGGCGCCATAGGTAAAGAAGCATCTCACGAAGAAGAAACTTTTTCTAAAAAACTGGATCGTAAAAAGGAATATCCGCATTACACCAAACCGTCTGAATTCCGCGGCATGAAAGTTCCGGAGGTTTTATTAAACGGGCATCACGCAGAGATTGAAAAATGGCGACGTAAAAATCTTAAATAATCAATTGTTGAACAAATTTTTTGTACAACTTGCATCGGAATTAGAAAAAAAGAATCCTTTATATATAAAGGTAAAAGTTCAGTCAAAAGCGCCGAAAACCGAGATCGTCGACCAATTAGAAGACGGAATTTATAAAATTAAAGTAGCCGCTCAGCCCATCCGCGGAAAGGCCAATGATGAACTTTTGAAATACCTGAAAAAGAGTCTAAATCTTTCTGATATTCAGATTGTAAGCGGCGGACGGGATAGTATTAAGTTGATTCGTTTGACCCTTTGATGCTTGCCACAACTGCGCTTTTTAGGTAAGCTTTTTCCTGTAGATTTAAGATTTAAGTTAAAGGATTTAAGAGTCTATAACTTTAATCTTTAATCCTTAATCTTTAATCGATTTCAAGAATGATTGACCTTAAGCTCCTCAGAGAAAATCAAGACCTCTACAAGAAAGGCTTTGCCAAAAAAGGAGTAGAAGTTGATATTCCGCTTGTTTTAAAGCTGGACGAGGATTACCGTACACAGCTTCAAAAAGTGGAAGAATACCGGGCTGAAAAGAATGCGGTTTCCAAACAAATCCCAAACCTTCCCCCTGATGACCGGCAGGCCAAGATTGCGGAGATGAAGGAATTGGACAACAAATTTTCTGAAGATGAAAAAAGGTTGAACAAATTATTTGTTCAACTTAAGGAAGAGACAGATAAGCTCCCAAATCCACCGCATGAAAGTGTTCCTGACGGAGACGATGAGAATGATAATGAAATGATTAAAACTGTAGGTGAACCAACCAAATTCAGTTTTAATCCTAAAGATCATCTGGAGCTTGGAACCTTGCTAGATGTTATTGATATGGAAACTGCAGCAAAAGTGAGCGGAGCCCGTTTTTATTACCTTAAAAACGAGTTAGTCCAGTTGGAATTTGCCCTGATTAACTGGCTTCTTCAGAAGTACATTCAAAAAGGTTTCACGCCTGTTACCGTACCGATGCTGGTAAAGGAAGAGATGATGTATGCCACCGGCTTCTTTCCGGCTGACCGGAATGAAATTTACACTGTAAATCCTAAAACGGAGGAGAATCCGGATGACGATAACCTGTTTTTAGTCGGTACTTCCGAAGTGCCTTTGGCTGGCCTGCATATGTTCAAGCCCGTAAATGCGGATGAATTACCAAAGCGTTATGTCGGCTTTTCCAGCTGTTTCAGAAGAGAGGCTGGCAGTTACGGAAAAGACACCAAAGGAATCCTTCGCGTACACCAATTCGACAAAATGGAGATGTTTTCTTTTTGTCATCCGGATAAATCCTGGGAAGAGCATGAATTCCTGCTGAACATTGAGGAAGAGATATTGCAGGAACTCGAACTTCCCTACCAAGTTGTTAATATATGTGGCGGGGATTTGGGAACAGCAGCTGCCAAAAAATATGATCTGGAGGTATGGATCCCAACGCAAGAAAAATACAGAGAACTGACTTCATGTTCCAATTGCACGGATTTTCAGGCACGCCGCGGCGGTATACGGTTTAAGGATGAGAATGGCACTCACCTTCTCCACACCCTTAATGGAACAGCTATGGCCTCCACCCGTACGTTCATCGCCATTCTGGAAAATAATCAGCGTGAAGATGGAACAGTTGTGATTCCAAAAGTGCTTCATCCATTTATGGGAGGGGTTAAAGAAATAAAACCGAAGTCTTAAGTCATAAGTCCTAAGTTTTAAGCTTAAGGCTTACAGCTTATGACTTAAGACTTTTTGCGTCTTGAATTTTAGACAATAAATAAGGTAAGGTAATACACGAATAAACCATCAAAATAATGCCACAACTACCCCCTCAACCACCTCACCATCCCCAATTCCGGCCGCCAAAACGCAATAATAGTTTGGGGTATGTTCTTTTGTTTGCCCTGATACTAACTGTTGTTTATTACCTTTTTAATCCGCAAAGCGCTCAAGAGGACAGAAAGGCAACGGAAATTCCTATCAGCCAGATGGTTGTTTATTATCAGGATCAGCGTTTTTCCGAACTTGAGATCAAAAACAGCAAGATCTACGCAACCGACAAGAGTAATAAAAGTTATTACGCGGTTCGGCCGGAAGGCGAAAGCCTGAAAGATCTTGGCTTAAGCGACCCTGAAAACCCCACTGAAATCATAGCAATCAGCACCGAAGCTGCGGCCTTTTGGCTGAATGTGATATCTGGCTGGCTTCCGATCATTCTTTTTATAGCCCTGATTATTTTCATGGCTAAGCAACTGGGTAAAGGCGCAAATAGCGCGTTTTCATTCGGCAAATCCCAGGCGCGCGTATATTCCAGCAATGGCAAGAAAAAGACGACCTTTAAAGACGTGGCCGGTATGGAAGAAGCCAAGGAGGAATTGGTGGAAGTGGTCGATTTCCTTAAAAATCCTAAAAAATATACTAAAATCGGAGCTAAAATACCCCGTGGTGTGATGCTGATGGGCGCGCCGGGAACCGGTAAAACCCTGCTGGCAAGAGCTGTAGCCGGAGAAGCCAATGTTCCTTTTTTCAACATTTCCGGTTCGGAATTTGTAGAGATGTTTGTTGGCGTGGGTGCCAGCCGTGTGCGCGACCTTTTCCAGAAAGCCAAAAAAAACGCGCCTTGTATTATATTTATAGATGAAATCGATGCTGTCGGACGCCAGAGAGGATTCGGCATGGGCGGGGGGCATGACGAACGGGAGCAGACTTTAAACCAGATCCTTACGGAAATGGATGGTTTTGAAAAAGAGACCAATGTTATCGTAATGGCAGCCACCAACCGCCCTGATATCCTGGATGCCGCCTTAACGCGTCCCGGCCGTTTTGACAGGCGCGTGATAATCGATATGCCGAATTTGATAGAGAGGGAGGCAATTTTAGAAGTCCACTCCCGCAATAAGCCTATGGATAAAAAAGCGGATCTTAAAAAAGTTGCCCAGCAAACCCCTGGCTTTTCCGGAGCTGATTTGGAAAATCTGGTAAATGAAGCAGCACTTTTAGCCGCTAAAAATAATCGCAAAAAAGTGTTACATGCAGATCTGGAAGAATCGGTTGAAAAAGTGGGGCTTGGACCGGAAAAGAAATCCAGGCGACTTTCGGATGAAGAAAGGAAAATCACCGCTTACCATGAAGTTGGCCATGCGCTAGTAGGCAACTTACTCCCCGGATGCGATCCTATCCATAAAGTCACCATTATTCAGCGCGGAATGGCACTGGGTGTCACCTGGGCGCTCCCGGAAGAGGATGTTCACCTGAAATCCGTTTCCAAATTCAAAGATGAGATCTGCTCGCTTCTGGGTGGATATATTTCTGAAAAAACCTTTTTCGATGAAGTAACAACCGGCGCCAGCAGTGACCTGCAACGTGCCACTAATATCGCCCGCCGAATGGTAACGGAATACGGTATGAGCCCGGAACTTGGGTTAATGATATTTGGCGACAAAAGCACGGGTAATTTTATGGGAGCTGATGTAGGTTTTACTAAAAATTACAGTGAAGAAATGGCTGCTAAAATCGATGATGCGACCGCTAAAATAATAAAAGAAGCAGAGGGCCGGACCATCAAGCTAATTTCTGAAAACAAACCCCTCATGCACAAAATCGCCGAAGTGCTCCTGAAAAAAGAAGTATTGAATAAAGATGAATTCAATAAGTTCTTTCCAAAATCCAAGAAAGCCAAAAAATAATTTTCATTTATGAAACACGTTTCTATTAAAGCGCCGACCCACATCCCCATTCCTGCTTCCAAAGAAATGGATGTAGGTGAAGCCAGTAAACTTTCTCAGTCACCGGAGGGTTTTGGTCAGCTGCCAATTGATATTCTGGAAAACGAGAAGGAAATCCTTGTGATCACCCCAATTGCAGGAGTGGATCTGGATAAGACCGATATCATCATAACCAATGACGTGCTTACCATTCGCGGGGAACGGCAAACGGATTTGAGTAAGTTTGCTTTCAAAAAGCGTGATTATTATGTGCAGGAATGTTTCTGGGGGAAGTTCAGCCGCTCCGTTATCCTTCCTGCCAATGTTAATTCCCAGAAAATAGAGGCTATCCAGAAAGACCATGTGCTTTATGTACGAATTCCGAAAAAGAGCGCCATTCAGATGCGGATTGTGAAAATAAAGAGTTAGTGAGTAGTTTGTAGGTTATAGTGAGTAGTAAAAAAATGTTACAACCTACAAACTACAAACTACAAACTACAACCTAGTTTATTATGAAGATAAGAAAAGCCGTATTACCAGTTGCTGGGGTCGGCACTAGATTTCTGCCGGCAACCAAAGTTGTACCAAAAGAACTTCTTCCTATTGTGGATAAGCCTGCCATTCAGTATTTGGTAGAAGAGGCTGTGCTTAGCGGTATTGAGGAGGTTATTTTTGTGATCTCCAAGGGCAAAGAGCTTATTAGAGACCACTTCTCTCATCATCCTGAGCTGGAGGGATTTTTGGAAAAGAAAGGAAAACACGACCTATTAAATAAGGTAAAGCCGATCCATAAAGCCGCGAAATTCACCTATGTATATCAGGATGAGCCATTAGGGGATGGCCATGCGGTTTTGATGGCAGAGGAAGCTGTAGGGAACGAGCCATTTGTGGTACTTTTTGGGGATGATATTGTCAAAGGTGATATTCCTGCCGCCAAGCAGCTGATGGATCAGTTTAAGGGTGAGAGTGTTTTGGCAGTAGAGCGTATTCCCAAAGAAAAAACCGTGTTGTACGGCGTAATAAAACCCGGCAAGCAGGAAGGCCGGCTTTATGAAGTTACTGATATGGTTGAAAAACCAGAACCCGATGAGGCACCAAGTGATCTTGGGGTAATCGGCAAATATGTGTGTCCGCCAGAGATTTTTGATGCCTTAAAAGAAGCTCCTCATGGGAAAGATGGTGAAATCCGTTTGATAGATGGCTTTATTAAGTTAAAAGAATCCCAAAACATCTGGGCGGTGGAAATTGAAGGGGAACGCTTTGACACCGGCAACCCAGGTGGTCTGGCCGCCGCAACCAACGCGTTTTTATAATAATAGACCCTTGCACAAAAATACCTTATCTGGTATAAAGGTATCCTTTTAAAGCTGTAGCTATGAGTAGACCAGATAATGACAATGGAATGCCAGAAGGCGAGCCAAGAGGGCTAACAATACCAGAAGGCATTAAGCTTCTTAAAAGCGTTAGAAGCTGGTTGGATCATATTTTAGAGTATCCGGAATATAAAGATAATGACCCAAATACTATTGTTTCCGGTCCACCTTTTGAATATAAATGCCAAATAGCCTGGTTTGCTCATATTGCCGCACATATTGATCGTTTAGAAAAATTTTTGCCTGATGAACTGAAAACAGATAAATTAAAAAAATGGATAAGTGTGGCAGGCAACCTGTCTCTTGATCTTCAAAAAAGAAGACAGACAGATATTAGAACAAAGCGGCGTTTAACTACCGCCGAAGATATTGAAAGGGGTGATGAGATCCTTCGGTTTTTTATAGGTGAAATCAACCATATTTTGGCTGAAATGCAGTAAAAATTATATTTACACGATGTTTGCATGAATTCGTCTCTATTTTTTTAGTATAATAATCTTGAGAATCAGAGTAAAATAAGGTATACTAAAGTAACAGCTTAATTTACAAATTCATGTTATTTGATCCAGATGAATCAAAGTACCCGGCGCATATCCTCGACGCTTTAGAGAATATCGAAAGCCTAAAGCTAAACGGGGAGCACAAAGAATCCATCAATGCTGCTGAAAAGCTTTTGGTGGAAGATCCTAATTGTGTAGCTGCTTTGGAAGAAATTGCAGACAATTACGTAAGTCTGGATGAATTTGACCGTGCGGAAAAAGCGGCACAGCGTGCTTTAAAATTAGATAAGGAAAGCTACACAGGCTATTACATCCTTGGTTTTTTGGTTTCTCATCAGCAAAAATGGGAACAGGCTATGGGCTATTTAAAAAAGGCAAACGCACTTCATCCTAATAATCCAGAAATCCTCCGCTGCCTTGGCTGGTCTACATTTAATGCAGGTAAACGTACTCAGGGCATAATTATTTTGGAACGTGCTTTGAATCTGGATTCAGATAACAGCCTTACTCTTTGTGATCTTGGTATCTGCTACCTGCAGACCAAAAATTTCGACAAAGCTGTAGAGCTTTTAAAGAAGGCTATGGAAATCGATCCGGATAACAAACGAATTCAGGAATGTTATCAGGCTGCTAAAGGATTCAGCGAACGTTATTCCACACTGGCGACTCCCACTAAAAAACGTACTCCTCAAAGAAAGTCATTTGGCTAACAGGACTAAGAACTATGGACTAAGGACTAAGTTTTTCTTGAGTCCTTTTTTACTATATAATCGGCTTAGTTCTTAGTTCTTATTCCTTAGTTCTTGAAAAAGAGATTAAAATCAATGGGCTTTGGTACGTTCGACGGTCTACATGAAGGACATCTGGATTTTTTCCGCCAGCTACGAAATCTGGGAGATAAGGTGTATGTGGTGGTAGCCCGGGATAAGAATGTGGAACGGATCAAGTGCAGACCTCCCAAACGCAAAGAACGGGAACGGTTTGAGGAACTGAAAAAACGAAAACTGGCCGATCGGATATTAATGGGAAACAAGGATAATTTCTACCAATGCATTATAGATCATGAGCCGAACGTAATAGGGCTTGGGTATGACCAGAAAGCGGATATAAAAACTCTGAAACAGAAATTCCCCCATCTTGAAGTGGTGCGCTTGAAGGCTTATAAACCTAAAAAATACAAATCTAGCCTTTTATAAAGGACTAAGAACTAGGGACTAAGGACTAAGGACTAAGTTAGCTGAGTTCTTATTCCTGTTTCCTGAGTCCTTAAATTAAGGTATAATCAGGTCAATATAAAAACAAAACTAATGGGATTTCTGGGATTTGGTAAAAGTCGTGTTGAAAAAAGGTTTATTTGGCTTAAGCGCGTGATTCAGAACGGTTGGCTAAGTTTGATGCGCAACAAAATTCTGACTGTGGCCACCACACTTATTATCGCCCTGATGTTCTTTGTGTTCAACCTGATCCTGGCTTTGAGTTACGCGAGTGATTCAGTAATACAATCAATCGGCAAAAAAGTTGATATTCGGGTGGAAATCCTGCAGGGAGTGGAAAATTACACAATCCAGAACCTGGTCAACAGCATAAGAGAATTTCCGGATGTAAGTGAAGTTATCTACATCAGCAAAGAAGATGCGCTGAAAAACTTCGGCCAAAAATACCCTAATGTCATCTCCTTTTTAGATCGCAACAGTCTTCAGAATCCACTGCCTGATGTGATCCGTATTGTCGGGAACGATGTTTCTGTTAATAATCAGATCATCCAGATTCTGGAAAGTCCTGAATTCTCGCGGATTGTTAATCAGGATAAGCTGACAAGCGACATAGATCAAAAAAGCCGGAATGAAAAAATCCTCAACATCACCCAGTTTATCAAAAGCATAGGGCTGTGGCTGAATATTATTTTTGCTGCTGTGGCGGTTCTGATTATATTCAACAGTATCAACCTGAGCATCCACACTCACCGCCATGAAATAAATATCATGCGCCTGGTGGGAGCCAATAAAAATTACATACGCGGAGGGTTTTTGTTTGAAGGGATAATGTATGCTGTGTTCGCCTTGGTTTTAAGTACTATTCTTTCTCAGCTTACCTTACTGTACCTAAGTAAAAATTTGATCAGTGTAATAAGTAATGAAAGTATGCTTGTCGGCCTGGATGCCATCTTACTTCATTTCGAGGATAATTTCCTGATTACCTTTGTATGGCAGTTTATCGGAGTGATTTTTGTAGGCCTGCTCAGCAGTTATCTGGCTATTGAGCTTTATTTACGTAAACGATTCTCTTTTTAGCCTATTCCATATTGATATCAAATTGACCTCAAATTGACTTTTTAATTCAATCTATTTGATATCTATCTGAAATCAATTTGGAAATAATAAGCCTTTAATGAGCAATAAGCACATCAAAACCATCGGGCTGGTCATACGCAAATGTGATTTCGGCGAAGCTGACAGAATTGTAACAATTCTTACGGATGAATTTGGGAAAATCGACTGTCTGGCAAAAGGCGCACGCAGGTTAAAAAGCAAATTCTGCGGAAGACTGGAGCTTTTTAATGAAATCGAGATCACTGCTTTTACAGGGCGCGAATTACATTATTTGGATGAAGCCCGGCTGATAACCGCTTATCCGGAGGAAAAAGAGGTGGACCGGCATCGTATTCTGTTTTATCTGGCAGAACTTACAAACCGCCTCATCCACTCAGATCAGAATATTGAGGGAGCCTGTCCCCTGCTACGGAATGCGCTTATTAATATACAAAAGACTGATAGATTGGAAACTGTCCTGCATGCATATCTGACTAAACTTTTAACGCTGACCGGCTTTCTTTCCCCATGGAATAAATGCGGTATTTGCGATACATCATTAAATCTGGATAACTCAATATGCCTGCATGCCACCGACGGGCATCTGGTTTGCCATGAATGCAGTTCGTCAGCCGACAGCCAGCTTTCAATCGCGCTAATCAAGTGGGTAAACTTTATGCAGAACTACCCACTTTCGGATACGCTGAAAGTGAGAGTGGAAGAAGAAGACCAGCGATCCGTCTGGATCTGGCTTCAGAGTATTTTAGAAAATCTATTAAGCAGTCCTATTAAATCGGAAGAGTTTTTGAAAACAGCTGTTTAAAGTGGAGCTACTTACTGCGTGAAGTGCAAGCTGTTTTTGTGGTGTAATACTATTTGCTCATCATGCCAGTAAAAATGTGTTTTAGCAATAACCAGCGATTTCGCTTAATTACTCGGATTGCATCTTTTAGTAATTCAGGATTACTACAGCAAATAAAATCCTGCACTTGATCAATATCAATCGTTTCATCTTCTAGCGAATTACCTTGAAGGTCTGTTGTATAAAGACCGGCTGCTTTTCCGATTGTCATTGCCGCTAATAAATTAGCATGATCACTTCCTTTCATTACGTTATTTTCTGTGTACGATCTTGACTCAACGCGCAAGTGTGCAGCACCACGTGCCATTTGGCAGATTTCCATCGCACTATTATCGAAACTATTTACGTGTTTGGCCATCAGCCTTAAAACTCCTGTTTTTAGTAATTCCTGCATGGCAAATTTTCTTCCGTACCCAGAATTGATATAAATAATAGCATCCTGGACTTTAGTAGCGCCAGAATCACACTTAATTGGAACAGCCTCAGTTTCGCCAGTGGGGATACAATAAGCCTCATTGTTATGAGAATAATATGTATTTCCAGCATGAAGATCGAAAACATAGCCAAACTGAAGATCTTTTAATTTTGGCTTTTTATTCATGGTCATTGCAATAACGCAAGCTGGGTTACCTACCCCAAGATCACGATTTAGAGAGCCATCAACAGGATCAATATAAATTGATAATTCAGGATCATTTCCCTGAGTAATAGGTTCGTGACCTTCAATGTGAATATTCGCCTGGATATTAATTGCAGCTAAATATTTCTTTATTCTTTCTATGGCAACTTCATCTGCAGTGTGATGTCCTTTTAGGTCTTTTACAGTTAAATTACCAGACTGAAATTGCTGATGAACTTCAGTTACGATATCTTTAATCTTTTCAGACAAGGCAAGATAGCTATCTAAGGGCGTCTCCTGTATTTCAAGTAATTTTAAAGCTTCCCCCATAATTATTAGTTAATTTAAGGACTGTTAATATACCATGAAATAGTAAATATGTCAATATTAAATTGCACCTCTTAAATAAGCCATTTTCTAAAAACTCTAACTTAAAAAATAAACTTTTGGTATCCTATTTTGATTAACCACCCTCCAATCGCACAGCCTACAACTCTGTATAAGTGGTTCGTGTATTTTACCTTATTTTAGACTAAATTTCGGTGAGTAAAATACACTCACCCAAATTTACCAATGTTGAGGATTAATTATAACATCGGTAAACTTCACTTATACAGATACGTTGTGTGAAATAACAAAATATTAAAGTGCTTAGATAAAGAAAAAGGGCGCATCCGAAAATGCGCCCTATATTTTGCTACGTGTCATGCAGTTTCTACGTCATGACTTCGCCATGAACGAATGAAACCGTGAATGACGAAACAAAGTGAAACAGCCTGTTGAGTGGCCAGAATAGGCTTGCCCTGGATAGCCATTAGCGTGCCCATGCATGCATTCATCAGCATGAACCACAGCCATCCAGCCGGTCTCTTCTTGGCGAGTAGATAGGTGCCCATTAGGAACCCTGTCATGGAGCCGATCTCGAAACATTGTGAGAGTGACGTAATACCGTTGTAATCATACAAACTGTAAACGACACCCAAGACAAGCAGTCCATAAGCGAAGATACCGGCAACCCTCTTGAGGAGCCGCGGTACCTGCTCGAGACCTTTCAGGGCAGCTACCAAGCCGAATGCCATGGCAGGGACGCCTCCAACTTCTATGGAGGCAGCCATCCAGTCATGCTTATCCGCAAGAATGATCACCCAGGCAGGAAGACCAATAAGATAAAGGCTCCAGCCCCAGGTACTCCACTTCTTGTTGTCCACCGAACCTTCGGCGCGTGAGAGAAAGACTTTGTTGAGGAGGTAACAGACACCACCCCAAATTTGCAGAGTAATATCCATTCAAACCTCCAATCTTGTTTGGGTTAACTTAACGCAGCTTCCAATACACACGTTATGTACTCGAAGCTGCCCCCAAACACCTTGGTTTTTAAAGAGCTTTTTAGTTGTATATTATACACTTTATATTTATATTTGTCAATCACAAAAAAAACGGCTTAAATAAGCCAAAAAGGCTTGGAGCGGACAAAGGGATTCCCCCTCCGGGGATAAACTTCTCATCCCTTCCCCTTTCCTGAATTCAAAAAAAGTCACACCTTCGGCGCAACATTTTTGAATTGGAGCGGGCAAAGGGATTCGAACCCTCGACCTTCGCCATGGCAAGGCGACGCTCTAGCCAACTGAGCTATACCCGCAA
>SDBT01011893.1_pt1 | contig 13988 bp, 14 predicted proteins | sample 2277101 | NCBI WGS metagenome assembly SDBT01 (sample SAMN10404973, study PRJNA504765) | marine sediment metagenome | isolation source: marine sediment core GS10_PC15, 103 cmbsf | place: Arctic Ocean: Southern Knipovich Ridge | collected 2010 | reverse complement strand
TCGGTTAAACAACCGGCCAAGAAAAACCCTTGAGTATGCAACCCCAAATGAGGTGTTTTTCGGTAAAAATTTTAAACATGCAGCTTAATATTGATAGTTGCACTTATTGTTTGAATCTACGTCATTTAATAAATTATCGCATTCAGATAATTCCCGCCGCAGGCGGTACTAAACGCGTGACCCATTTTTAAACCGGATCACCTGAATGCGTTTTGGCCTCGTTGCTTCATAAAGCAAAATAATACAAAAGAAGGAATTTAAAAAGCATGGCAAAAATCATCCCTTTCAAGGGAATACTCTATAATACGGAAAAGATCGAAGATCTGGCAGATATTATAGCTCCACCCTTTGATATTATCTCAAAGGAGGAGCAGGAAGAATTTCATGAATGTCATCCGCAGAACATGATTTGGCTCACACTGGGCAGGACAACGCCAAATGACACGAGCAACAACAATTGTTACACAAGGGCTGCAGGCTGCTTGAAAAAGTGGCTTTCAGAAAACATTCTGAAAGAGGACGAAACACCGGCTTTTTATTTAACAACTCATGAATTCACCCTTGAAAACAAGTCTATTACACGTTACGGCCTCATCGCTATGGTGGGCCTTGAGCCTTTTGAAAAGGGTGTGGTGCTTCCTCATGAGAGGACCTTTTCCAAGGTAAAAGATCAAAGGCTTGAGCTGATTAAAGCATGCAAAGCAAATCTCAGTGCAATATTTTCTTTGTATTCCGATAAAGAAAACCGGATTCTCGACACTTTAAAGGATGCGGTTTCCAGCAAAGCATCGGATATCGAGTTTGGCGATAAAAATGGCGATAAACACTGTCTGTGGCGTATCACCGATAAGGCTGTACTTCAGTACGTTTCTGAAGCCATGAATGAAAAAACCATTTTTATCGCTGATGGGCATCACCGTTACGAAACAGCCCTTAATTACAGAGAATGGTTATCCACAAACAGTTCCGAATTCAACAGCGCACATCCAGCCAACTATGTACTGATGTACCTTTGCAGTATGGAAGATCCGGGACTTGTAATTCTTCCTGCGCACCGCATGCTTAACGAGGTTCCTGCTTCGTCAAGGGAGTCTCTGATCCAGAAAGTAACTGATTATTTTGATATAACTACATTCTCCATTAAAGGTCATGGGCGTGAAAAATCGCGGGATGAATTCATCTTTGCGCTTAAATCAAATACTTCAAAAAACAGTATCGGAATCTTTATGAAAGACCGTCCGGAACTTTACCTGCTGATACTTAAGCCGGGCGTAATGGAACGGATGTTCGGGGATGAACTTCCAGAGTCAATCAGAAATATTGATGTGACGGTGCTGACCAGTCTAATTTTTATGGAGATCCTTGGTTTTGATAATGCTCGGCTTGATAATGAAAAGCTGATCGCCTATTCGAGCATAGCCGAAGAGGCCATTGATGCTGTTGAAGCGGGCAAACATGACATTTGTTTTATTCTGAATCCGACAAAAATCGAACAGATGCGCAGGATAGCCGAAGACGGCCTGATTATGCCCAGAAAAGCAACCTATTTTTTCCCCAAGGTAATAACAGGTCAGGTCATGAATCAACTAGGCTGATTAGTGCAGAAATTGGACTTTTTACGAAGCCATCAGGGTTTAAACATTTCCTGAACCTCGTCTGTATAAGAACCGTCTTTGCGATAGATTATTACAGGTGATCCGATTTTAAGCCCCGGACGTCCTCCTTTTTTTCCTTCCACTATAATCAGTTTTGCATCCGTGTGTCTATCGGAATGGACTGTGCGAAGAGACTTAGGTTCAAGACCGGCAGAGCGCATTTGTATTAGAATATCAGCCATACGTTCAGCCGGATAAACCGTTACAAACCGCCCTGCAGTCCGCAGCATGCGCTGAGCAGTTTCCACAACATCGGAAAGAGTGGCCTTAATTTCGTGCCTTGCAACCGCCCGTTGCTGATCCGGGTTTATCCTTCCAGATTCAGCTTTCCTATAGGGAGGATTACTAACAACCAGATCCACCGGTCCGGACATCATATCATGTTTCAGCTTTTTCATATCCATGCAATGGATAGTAATTCGATCCTCCATGCGATTTTCTTCGACATTGATGGTGGCGAGGTCGGCAAGTTGTTGCTGCACTTCAATACCATAAACTTTTATTTTCGGATGACGGTATGCCAGTATCAAGGGGATGATGCCACAGCCTGTCCCCAGATCAAGAACCGTTTCGTCAGGACTCGGTATGGTTTGACCGGCTATTAAAACGGCATCAATGGAAAAGCGATAGCCGGCCCGATTCTGTTTAACCCGTATACGGCCGTTAAAGAAAGTGTCTGCGGTCAAAGGATTCATTTATTATACGGGTCCAATCTTGAATTTTATTTCTTCAACCAGCGCTTTTCCCAGCGCCTCATTGATTTTTTTGATAATGTCTTTTTTTAAAAATTGAAGCTCATTCATCCATGTTGAACTGACAACATTTATAAGAAGGAGTTTTCCCTTGAATGCCTCGGGACGGGTGTTTTTCGCTATGGCCTCTCCGACGGCGCTATCCCACAGGCTCCAAACCTGCGCCAGGTCTTCATCAAATTCATGGCGATGGGTCTTCAAGACTTTATTGATGACACTGCCGATGTGGACAACTTCGTTTTTCCTTTTTTTCATAATCGAAAAACTATAAAGTGATTGCTTGCATTGTCAAGAAAAACTCTTATCTTAATTGATCGTAAACAAAACGGGAGAAATATTTTATGTTTTTTTAATATTTTATGAATTTTGTAGATTTGGACGTATTTTCGTAACTCTTCTACAAGTTAGATATACATTTTTGAACAAAATCCCATTTTGTTTACCCTTCGGGAAAGCCGATGATACCCCATCTCCTGCGTTATAAAAGGCTCGCAGTAGACGACTACGACTTCGCCCTTGATGCCGCGGACCTGGGGCAGCCTCGACTTTCGCTCAATTAGCGTTCTATTACCACTTGACATTGACAATAACTTCAAATAATAAAATTATCAGTAAAAAAGGGCGTTAAGTAGCGCTGCTATTTTCGCGGCCCGGTTTCGTTTATGGTAATGTATTAAAAAGGAGAGTAAGGTTATGGCAAATGGGATCGTAAAATGGTTTAATAACAAAAAGGGCTTTGGCTTTATCGAACAAGAAGAAGGAGGAGACATCTTCGTTCATTACTCCGCCGTTACTATGCCTGGTTTCAAGACCCTCGAAGAAGGTGAAAAGGTAACCTTTGAGGTGGAAGAGACGGACCGGGGACCGGCAGCAAAGAACGTCGAAAAAGCTTAAATCGTTTAAACAACTGAAGTACATGGTTTTAAAAGGGCATCTCGTCGCTAACGAAGGGGTGCCCTTTTGTTTGGCCTGCTAAATCCGGGGTATAACCTGTTGAGCTAATAACAAAAAACAGTCTTGCAACCGATCCCCCCTCATGATAATACCCTAAATGAGCGTAAAAAACAGAAAAATTTAGACAATGGATCAAAAATGGAAAAAGAAACGTTGCGGTTGCAGGATCAAGAGCCTGCGGTAATCTACATCGGTCTAGTCGGCGGGGGAGAGTTGTGTAAGGAAATGCTTGAAAAACCCTCCTTCGATTATATGCAGGAAGATGCTTTTGCCTTTATTATGGCCGTGGCAGACCCTGATCCCGAGACTCCGGGCATGGTGCTCGCCAGAGAGCGTGGCCTCCTGACCTTTACCGACTATCACCAACTGTATGACCCGCGCTACAGTATCCAGCTCATTATCATTCTGACACCTGAAGAGGATGTTCTCGAGGATATCATAAAAACCCGGCCTCTGAATATCCGTATTATGGGATACCACGTTTTTAAAATCTTCTGGGAAGCCATTGAGTCTCAAGCCCGCAAGTTGAAAATCAGAAATGAGGAAGTTGAGACTATCTTCAACGGCATTCAGGACTTTATCACCGTGATTACACCGGAATTAGAGATTGCCGAAGCCAATCAAGCCTTTTTAGAAAAGATGCGCTATGCCCGCGAAGATGCTATCGGCCGTAAATGCTATGAGGTTTTTGAGCAAATTGACCAGCCCTGCAGCACCAAAGAACTTCCCTGCCCCTTAAACGAAGTCATTCGCAACAAAGGCCATTGCCGTCAAGTCCGCACCCGGCTTGGATCAGACAAAAAACAGCGCCATATAGAAGTCAACGTTTACCCCATCTGGGAAAAGGACGGCAAAATCTCCAAGTTTATCCATATCAGCCGTGACATTACCAAGCACAAAAAAAAGGAGGAAGAAATCACCCGGCGCCTGGAGCAGATGGTTGATGAAAGAACTTGGCAACTGAAAGAAACTCATGATAAACTGCTGCATCAAGACAAGATGGCCTCTCTTGGCAAGCTGTCTGCTTCAGTGGTCCATGAAATCAACAACCCCATTGCCGGAATATTAAATCTGACCAAGCTGATGCAACGGATCATCGCCGAAGAAGCCCTTAATTTGAAAGAACTTGATCCATTCAACCGCTATCTGAACCTGATGGAAACCGAAACTAACAGAATCAGCCGCATTGTCTCTAACCTGCTCTCTTTCGCTCGAGAATCCAAGATGGAAGTTAATAAGCTGGACCTTAACCGGTTGATCGAAAAAACGCTTTTCTTGAATTCGAATCTTCTTAAAATCAGTGACGTCAAGGTTGAAATGGATCTTGACCCGCAGATGCCGGATCTTGTCGGCTCAGAAGATCAGCTACAACAGGTTTTTATGAATATCATCTCCAATGCCGCTGAAGCTGTTGAGCCCGCCGGCGGAGGGATTTTAAGCATTAAAACCCGGCATCTGCCAAAAACCAATAAGATTGCGGTCAGTTGCCACAATACCGGTTCTTTTATACCACCGGAAAATTTCTCTAAAATTTTCGAGCCTTTTTTCACCACCAAAAAAAAGGGTAAAGGGGCCGGACTCGGGCTTTCCGTTGCTTTCGGCATTATTGAGGAACATGACGGTACCATTTTTGTGGAATCAGACCAGGAAAAAGGTACGACCTTTACCGTTAGATTTCCCATAAAACCGTCGTCGGTCGGACTATCACAAGATGGAGGTCCACATGGACAGCACTAAAATCCTTATCATCGATGACGAACTGATCATGCGCGAGTCTCTGGCCGGATGGCTTGAACGCGACGGTCACGTTGTCGAAACGGCGGCCAGCGGTGAAGAAGGGCTGCAAAAATTAAAAGCTTCGCGTTTTGAGATTCTGCTGGTTGATATCAAGATGGAAGGAATGAGCGGGCTGGATGTTTTAAAAAAGGTAAAAGAAAGTGATCCTGATGCAGCCGTAATTATGATTACCGCCTACGGATCCATTTCCACGGCCATTGAGGCCATGAAGAACGGAGCCGATGATTATCTCCTCAAGCCTTTTGATCCCAAGGCTTTGGGTGTGCTCATTGACAAGATCACCGAACATCAAGCCCAGGCCCGTGAAATCCTCTATCATAGAGAACAATATAAGGACAGAACCCGCTTCGAGAGCATGCTGGGCCAGTCCAAACCCATGCAGAAAATCTTTGACCTGATACAGGATATTGCGCCCACGGGCTCCACGGTTATGATTACAGGTGAAACCGGTACCGGCAAAGGCTTGGCGGCCAAGGCCATCCATACCAACAGCCCCCGCTGTGAGGGACCGTTTGTAGCCGTCAATTGCGGCGCCATTCCCAAGCACCTCATGGAAAGCGAACTGTTCGGCCACCAGAAAGGGGCTTTCACAGATGCCAAAGAAACTAAAAAAGGGCGCCTGGAATTGGCCCACGGCGGCACGCTCTTTTTGGATGAAATCGGTGAAATCAGCATGAGAATGCAGATTGATCTTTTGCAGGTGCTGGAAGACCGCATCTTTTATCGGGTCGGCGGCACTCAGCCCATTGAAGCCTATTTCCGGGTCATCGCCGCCACCAACAGAAACCTTGAAGAAGCCGTCAAGGCTGGAATATTCAGGGAAGATTTATACTACCGCCTGAATGTGATTTCCTTTAACATGCCTACGCTGCGCGAACGCAAAGAAGACCTTCCACTGCTCACCGAACACTTCATCCGCCGTTATTCACAAGAAACCAACAAGCACATAGACCGGCTCAGCAGGGAAGCCATGGATGAAATGATGCTTTATGAATGGCCGGGCAATGTAAGAGAACTTGAAAATGCCATTGAACGAGCCGTGGTTATGAGCAAAAACCGCGAGATTCAACCTGAAGATTTGCCTATTTTTCGTCCTGAACATCTAATTGCCCCCCATGGCAACACCCTCAAAGAAGTTGAAAAGACCCATATTATTCAAATACTCAATAAGAACCAGTGGAATATTTCCAAGAGCGCCAAAATCCTTGGCATTGATCGTTCCACCCTGTATAGCAAAATCAAACGCTACCAGTTAAACAAGCCGGCTTGAATACCCAACCCGAACATAGTATTTTGATCTCTCCGGTCGAAGAGCTAGCCCCCGAGCTTTTAAACCTGGTCAGCAGGGATATCCAGAGGGTATTCGGCTATCGAACCGCAATAAAAGCGCTTTTGCAGGATGTGGAGTTTGCCCTGAATACGGCCCGCAGCCAGCACCATTCAACTTTAATTCTTGAAAAGCTGGCCGGGCGGGCGCCGCCCAGTGCCGTCAAGGTCCTTGCCATCACCCGGGTAGACCTGTTCATTCCTATCTTGACCCACGTTTACGGAGAAGCACAGTTAGGGGGGAAAACCTGCATCATATCAATACACCGGCTCAATGAAGGCCTGGCCATTAGCTCCGTTGAAAGCTTTAGCCGGCGCGTTGTCAAGGAAGCCATACATGAACTGGGCCATACATTTGATCTGCGCCATTGTCAGGATCACGCCTGCATTATGCATTACTGCCGCAGCATCAATGATGTGGATCGCAAGTCTGATCAGCTTTGCCGGTACTGCCGGATCCTGCTTTCCGATGAAATAAAGCGTATGGCGTCGTAAAAAATCCTGGCCCATAGGATCAGGCTTTGATTTCACCCCATAGGGGGCACCTATCTCAAATGAAGTAAATTAAATCCCAATTGGAATTTGTGATTTTAGACAAAAACTCCCAGGCAGAGGCGGAGAACTCTGACCTGGCCCAGCGGAGCAGGTTTGACATCAAGTCGTCCGTGTTTATTTTTTAGGCAAAATAAAATCGTGTTACGATTTTATGAAACTCCCGCAAGTAAACTTGCGGGATCTAAGAAGCGAAAGGTAATAAGTAATATTTTATGGTTTGCGAGCACGGGAGTCCCTAATGCGTCTTGATAAATTTACCATTAAATCACAGGAGTTGGTTCAGAATGCGCAATCGCTGGCATCAGAACATCATAACCAGCAAATCGAACCCGAACATTTTTTAAAAGCCATGCTGAATGATGAGCAAGGGGTTGCCGGGACTATGCTGCGCAAGTTAGGGGTTTCACCAAATGCTGTTGCCCAGGATCTGTCGCTTGCCATTGACAGACTGCCCAAGGTCAGCGGAATTGGAGAAGTCTATCTTTCTGTCCGGGCAAAAGCCGTACTGGATACGGCTTTCCAAGAAGCGACCAAAATGAAGGATGAATATGTAAGCATTGAACACATATTGTTAGCCATTGCAGACCGTAAAGAAGGTAAGGCCGCTAAAATCCTTATCCAAAACAGTATTAACAGAGAATCGATTTTAAAGGTTTTGATGGATATCCGCGGGTCCCAGCGCATCACAGATCCAAATCCCGAAGAAAAATACCAGGCGCTGGACAAGTTCAGCCTCAACCTTACCGACCTTGCCCGTCTGGGCAAGGTCGATCCGGTTATCGGCCGGGATGATGAAATCCGGCGGATTGCACAGGTTCTTTCAAGGCGTACCAAAAACAATCCGGTCCTCATCGGCGAGCCCGGTGTCGGAAAAACCGCCATTGTCGAGGGCCTGGCTCAACGCATTATTCAAGGAGATGTTGCCGAATCTCTTAAAAACAGACGACTGGTCGCCCTTGATATGGGGGCGCTCATCGCCGGTGCCAAATACAGGGGCGAATTTGAGGATCGCTTGAAGGCGGTATTAAAAGAGGTTGAAAAAGCCGAAGGCGAAGTTGTTCTTTTTATCGATGAATTGCACACTTTGGTCGGCGCAGGTGCCAGCGAAGGCGCTATGGATGCATCCAACATGTTAAAACCCGCGCTTGCCAGAGGAACCCTGCGGTGTGTGGGAGCAACCACCTTAAATGAATACAGAAAATATATTGAAAAAGACGCTGCGCTGGAAAGGCGGTTTCAGCCCGTTATGGTAGCAGAACCCACCGTTGAAGATACTGTTTCCATACTGCGGGGGCTTAAAGAAAAATACGAAGTTCACCATGGTGTCAGGATTAAAGACTCGGCCATTGTTGCCGCCGCATCTCTTTCCAACCGCTACATTACGGACCGTTTTTTGCCCGATAAGGCCATCGATTTAATTGACGAATGTGCCTCCAAACTCAGAATCGAAATCGATAGCATGCCGGTTGAAATCGATGAAATGCAACGCCGGACAATGCAGACTGAAATTGAACGCGAAGCCTTAAAAAAAGAGACCGATGATGCTTCCCAAAAACGCCTTGCAAAACTTGATGCAGATATCGGCAGGATGAAGGATGAAATCCTGGTAATGAAAGCCCACTGGCAGCATGAAAAAGATTTGATCCAGACTATCAGAACGATCAAGGAGCAGCAGGAACAACTGGGCATTGAAGAACAGCAAGCTGAAAGAGATGGTAACCTGGCGCTGGTAGCAGAAATCAGATACGGCCGCGCTACGGAACTGCAAAACCGCCTGGCCGAAGCCAACGAAAAGCTCGCCCGGCTTCAGCAAAAGAGCAAAATGCTCAAGGAAGAGGTCGACGACGAAGACATTGCCGAAGTCATATCCAGGTGGACCGGTATTCCGGTAAGCAAAATGCTTGAGGGTGAAAAAGAAAAGCTGATCCATATGGAAAAGCGCCTTGCTAAGCGGGTGATTGGCCAATATAAGGCCATATCGGCGGTCTCAAACGCCGTGCGCCGTGCACGTAGCGGACTGCAGGATCCCAACCGGCCCATCGGATCATTTATTTTCATGGGACCCACCGGAGTCGGCAAGACCGAACTGGCTAAGGCACTGGCGGATTTTCTTTTTGACAGCGACCAGGCCATGGTCAGGATTGACATGTCGGAATATATGGAAAAACATGCCGTCTCAAGGCTTATCGGAGCACCCCCGGGTTACGTGGGATACGAAGAGGGCGGATACCTCACCGAGGCTGTACGCCGGCGACCCTATTCCGTGGTGTTGTTTGATGAAATTGAAAAGGCGCATCCGGAAGTATTTAATGTATTGCTGCAAATCTTAGATGACGGCCGCATGACCGACGGTCACGGCAGAACGGTTGATTTTACAAATACTATCATTATTATGACATCCAATGTAGGCAGCCAATGGATCCAGGAATTAGGAGCATCGAAGCGCAAAGAGATGGAAACGCGGATAACGGAAGCCCTGCGGGCAAATTTCAAACCTGAATTTTTAAACCGCATTGATGAAACCATAATATTTGACAATCTCACCTTACAGCAGATAGGCGGCATCGTGGATATACAGATGCAGCACATAGGGGCTCGGCTGGCAGAAATGAATATCAAGCTGCTGTTATCTGATCGTGCCAAATCATTTTTGGCTGAACAGGGCTACGATCAGACATACGGTGCCCGTCCTTTAAAGCGGGCCATTCAAAAACACATCGAAAATCCACTTGCCATGGAGATTATTCAGGGCAACCTCGCAGAGGGTGCCGAGATAGAAGCCGATGTGGAAGGCGGGCAGATGGTTTTTAGGTCCTCCTAAACTGATCGGTTCCAGGTTAGGAGGTTCAGCGTTCAGCCTGCGACGAGCTCCCTTCGGTCTGAACTCAGGGTCGAAGACAGCCGAGTCGGGTTAATCGCCTCGCTCTTTTTTCCTATACAATTGATTCCATAAGGGTAATTAAATGAGGAAATCAACCTGTGAACCCTGAACCTGTGAACGCTTACGGTTATTTTCATCCCTCAGCGGCTTATGCAGCTCGGGTGCCGGTCAGGTAGTCGTTCAAAAATTTTTCGTTGTCAGCAGCGGTAATCTCTTGGGGAAGCTTTTCCATTGCCAGCTCAATGGCCTTGTCCACCAGTTCCGCCTTGACCGCATTTCTGGCCTGAAGAATATAACCTTCAATTCTACGATTGGCATCTTCCAGCATATACTGGCTTTCTTGGCGGGCAGCTGCAATAATATCTTGTTTTCTCCTTGTTCCCTGCTCAACAATGCGCTCTTTTATCCTGGCAAAGTGAAGGTCACTTTCATCGAGCATTTTGTTGATCTCTCTGATCTTATCGACAGCCTTGGCTTTCTTTTCCTCGATGCGTGCTATATCCCGGGTGATTTTTTCTTTTTGCCCCAGCAAAAAATTCATAAGCGGTTTTTTGCCGTATTTGACAAAAACAAAGACCAGGATCCCGAAATTAATCCACAACAGAACCTCGTCATATATGGGTCGCCAGCCCCCAGACGTTTCAGAGGCCCAGGCCTCCGTTCCTAAATAATGCAGACCTAGGGCTCCTGCCAGGATGCAACCGCACAACCAAACCAGCGTATGGACTCTTTTCATGGAACCAGCCTCCGATCCAGCACCTTTTCCATAATATTGATTGCCAGAGCTTCGGATTCTTCCTCCAGATGTTTTCTGGCTTCCGCAACCTGAGCGGCAATTTTGATTTCAGTTTTTTCTTTAATCGACTCAATCTCTTGTCTGGTGGAGCCGCGAATCTCAGCAGCCTCCCGGCTTCCCAATTCTTCACGTTCTTGCCGCAGTCCCTCGGCCTCCCTGCGAACGGCCGACTCTTTGGCGTTCAACTCATTTGTCAGACGTTCAAAGTCTGCGGCCGCTTCAGCAGTGTCCAGCTTGATTGTCTCCACAAAACTTTTTCTTTCCGCCATGACACCCTGCAGTGGACGAAACATAATGCGGTTGATGATCCACAGAAAGATCAGAAAAGAGATCAGCTGAGCAAGCAAGGTCCCGTTAATACTAATAAGGGCTATGGTGCTGACAATTTCCATAATTTGTCTTCCATAAATACGCTTGAGGTAATAGTTCAGCCACCAAGACACCAAGACTCTAAGATTATTATACTAATTTAAATTGTCCGATTGGTTTAATTAGTTTTATTTGTTAACCAACCAAACCAATGGAACCAATTTAACCAATAAAACTGAATCATTAAGCTTTATAATCCATACTCCTTCTTTGTGCCTTTGTGCCTTAGTGGCTGAACTGTTACCGTTTGAGCAATCACACAACGAATAAAAGCAGCAAGGCAATAACAAGTGAATATATTCCGGTAGACTCGGCTACGGCTTGACCCACCAGCATGGTGCGGGTCAGCAGACCTGCCTCTGCCGGATTCTTGCCAATCGCCTCACATGCTTTTGCTGCGGCCATTCCTTCACCCACGCCGGGGCCGATGGCTCCGAAGCCCATTGAAATACCTGCTCCGATAAACGCCGCTGCTTTAACAATGTCTGCTCCTTCAATTGCCATTTTTATTTCCCTCCTTATAGATATATAACGTGTTAATACCTAAACAACAAAGATCAGGACTAAACTTATAACCATGGCATAAATGGCCGTTGATTGAGAAACAGCCTGCCCGATCAACATGGTTCGCATTAATTCACCCTGGTGATCAACATTTCTGGCTATCCATTTTACCGCCCCTTCTGCGGCCATGCCGTTGCCTATTCCGGGGCCGATGCCTCCAAAGCCCATGCTGATGCCGGCCCCCAAAAGTGCCATGGAAGGACTCAAAAGCGTGGTTTCCGGAAATGCTTTGAACATCAGTATAAAACTTACCAACAGACCGAAGATGGAAGGGGTCTGGGACACGGCCTGGCCCACAAGCATGGCGGTGGTCACGCTTGCGACGGTCTCAGGATTTCGGGCTACGCTTTCACAGCCTGCTCCGGCTGCCATCCCTCCCCCGTATCCGGAACCAATGGCCCCCAGTCCCATGCTGATACCGGCCCCCAGCAAGGCTGCCCAGGTGGGATTTAAGGGCGCATTTCCAAAATCTATAAACATGAGTATCAGTGCCACTACCATGGCAAATATGGCCGGCGTCTGACATACGGCCGACCCAATGAGCATGTTGGTCATCAAGCGTCCCTTCATGGCCGGTTGCCTGGATATTCCCTTGCAGGCCTGTCCCCCCGGCAATCCCGATCCCACTCCTGAACCGATGGCCCCAAAACCCATGCTGATACCCGCACCCAAAAGGGCCGCCGCCTTTAAAAGGCTGATTACGGATACATCCAAAAACAGGAGCAGGATGGCAATTACAAGGGCAAAGATGGAGGCTGACTCGGCTATGGCCTGTCCCACCAACATGGATTTAAAAATATCACCGGAAAGTTTCGGGTTTCGTGATACAGCTAAATTGGCTTCCGCGGCGGTATACCCCTCACCAATGGCCGCACCGACAGCGCCGACCCCCATGCAAAGACCGCCGCCAACATAAGCAGCTATACTTACAAGTGTTTGAGCTTCAAATTCCATATGTTATTTTACCTGCACTGAAATATAAACGACTGTAAGCATGGTGAACACAAAGGCCTGAACGGTTCCTACGAAACACCCAAAGAAAAAAGACAGAAACGGTGGGATAATAATGCTGTACGTCAGATAGGATACAACAAGTATGATGATCGCACCGCCCATGATGTTGCCAAATAGACGAAAGGAGATGGAAACGATCTTTGCAAATTCTCCGATCACATTCAGCGGCGCCATGAAAAAGACCGGCTCGCAGTATTCCTTAAGATACTGCTTTAGGCCCTTTGACTTTAGCCCGGCATGATGGGCAATCACAAAACCCATGATTCCGAGACTCAAGGGTGTGTTAAGATCTTTGGTGGGCTCACCAAGGTGAGGAATTATCCCCAACCAGTTACTAAGTAGCAGAAACATAAATAGTGCAATGATAAGAGGTCCATATGTTTTTGCCATTTCTTCGTCCAGGGCATCTTCGGTCAGTTTGTAAAGCGCTGATACAAGCAATTCCCCCAAAACCTGCAGAGGCCCGGGGAGCAACGCTCTTTTTTTGCTGGCCATAAAACCAAAAAAAATCAACACCGTAATGACAATCCATGTCATCGCTATCACTTCAAGATTGAAGGCTATTTTATATCCCATAAAAGAGATGATCAACTGATGCAGTTTGCCTAGTTCTGTCATAATATATGATGCGCTATACCTGTTTTTCGCGGATTGACGAGATTATAGTTAATGCATGATCAGCAAGTATCACCAACTGGATCATAAAGATCCCTACTATTGAAGAAAACAGATTAAACTGTTCAAACTTTATGGCCAAAATAATTGGTATCGCCAACAAAAAAAATCTGACTGCTATTGAGGCCAGGGATAGAGAAAAGGTTTTTCCTTTGGTCTTGCCTATCTTATGTGGAATCGCCTCTCCCATTAAAATAAAATTTACAATACTGAAAACCGTCCCCAGAATCAAACCCTTGCCAAGGGGGCTTTGGCCGGCCAGGATAAAAAAAAAGCCTGCAAAAATTGCCGCCGTAATGGCTCTCGAGCAGTATTTTTTCTGAGTTTGTCTAATCGATTCCATTGTTGAAATTTGTTTTGCCATCTTCTTTCTGTTCAGTTATCTCCAGAATCTGACGATACACAACGTTGGCGCCACCAATAACACCAAGAATAATAAATATGGTTATGAAAACACCCTTTGTTCCCAACCATCTGTCAAGATACAGCCCGATAAAAAAACAAAAAGCGATGCAGCCGGCCATTGTAAGACCGAGTTGAGTGACAACGTAAAGGTTTTCGGCCCAGGCACGGTCCCTGTTGTAATCGAAAATCTTTTTTTTTTCTTTTCAGGCATTTTGCCATCCCATAAATAGTTGTAATTACTTAAA
>SDBT01011892.1_pt1 | contig 13988 bp, 13 predicted proteins | sample 2277101 | NCBI WGS metagenome assembly SDBT01 (sample SAMN10404973, study PRJNA504765) | marine sediment metagenome | isolation source: marine sediment core GS10_PC15, 103 cmbsf | place: Arctic Ocean: Southern Knipovich Ridge | collected 2010 | reverse complement strand
CGTGATCTAACGGAGAGGGTGGGATTCGAACCCACGGTACGGTCGCCCGCACACTGGTTTTCGAAACCAGCCCATTCGGCCACTCTGGCACCTCTCCACAACAAGAGTGCATGACAGTAGTTCTTCTACGTCAGACGTTGCCCATGATGATGCTGCAAGGTCATCCGCAGTTTCTATGCTGCGGAAAAGACTATCGCCAATCGCTCTTAAGGACGCAGATTGTACGGATACGCATCCGCTCACGCAAGCGCCTGGCGGCTGTCTTCGATCAAAGTCGACATTTCATCCCCTGCGGTTGAATCAAAACGTCCCAACATTTCCCGCCGCCCCGGGCGATTCAGCTTGTTCGCCGCCGCTGACCGATCTAAACTATTAATTGCAGCAGCGATAGGGACATCACTGCTACGTCGTTCAGCTCCCCGCGCCGCGGGCGGCTGGACTGGACCCGCGCGATCATCCGCAGAGGGAAGTTGCCAATGGCACGGACGAATATCTTCGAGGCGACCGTCGAGCATTTCCTCAAGCCCATCATGCCCTTCATGCGTGATCCGAGCGTTTCGGAAATCATGATCAATAAGCCCGACGAGATATACATCGAGCGGGAAGGCAAGGTTATCAAAACCGACGCCGCCTTCGCCGGTGACGAAGCGCTGCTTGCGGCCGTTCGCAACGTCCTGCAATACACCGGTAAACGCCTTGACGACGAACATCCGCTGATAGATTCCCGCCTGCCCGACGGCAGCAGGGTGCACGTGGTGCTGCCCCCGCTCGCACGCGGTGGAACGTGCATGACGATTCGCAAATTCGCCAAGACCATGTTCGACGCCGATCATCTGATCGAGATCGGAACCTGGACGCCCCATGCGATGGAATATCTCAAGATGTGCGTCCTGGCCGAGAAGAACATTCTCGTCGCCGGCGGAACGTCGAGCGGTAAAACTTCGCTGCTGAACGTCTTGAGCAGCTTCATCCCCGACAATCAGCGAATCGTGGTAATAGAGGACTCGGCCGAGCTGGAACTGCAGCAGGAGCATCTGATATCGCTGGAAACCCGCCCGCCCGACAGATGGGGACGCGGAGAGGTTAACATTACCGATCTGTTCCGCTCGTCGTTGCGCTTGCGCCCGGACAGGGTAATCATCGGCGAGGTTCGCGGAGGCGAGGCGCTGGACATGATCCAGGCGATGACGTCCGGCCACGCCGGAAGCATGTCTACGCTGCACGCCAACATGGCCGCCGACGCGCTGAACCGCCTCGAAACGCTGGCGATGATGAACAAAATTGAATTACCGCTCCACGCGCTGCGGGCGCAGATCGCATCGGCGATAGACGTGATAGTTCTGGTGACGCGTTTCAACGACGGGCGACGCGGCCTGACGGAAATAACAGAAGTTCTTCCGCTTGGCGATGATCGCCGCTACCAAACCCGGCCGATGTTCGCTTACGAACTTGCAAGCGGCGACCAGGGCAAAGTCGGACTCGGATCACTGGCATGGTCCGGTGAGAAGTCCTCCTTCGCCGCGGAACCGAAACTGCTGGCGATGAGCGGTCAGTTTGAACTGACCAGAGAACTTTTTGGCAGTTGAGAGCAGGAAAGTTGGACATCAAACGTTTAAGAGTTATGAGCAGTAGTTTTTTGAAATGCTCCGGCGACCCAACCGGTCCCAGGAAGCTGCGCGACCTGCCCGGCGACCAAACCGGACAGGCGATGATAGAGTATGTACTACTGCTGGGCGTGTTTGGCATACCCATGATCGCGCTGGTCAGCGTGCTGCTTGGGCTGATGTCGGAATATTACGGCATGGTGATGTTTTTTGAGACGCTTCCGTTCCCGTAAGCTCAATTCAGCGAGCGGGCGTGAGAGAAACTGTATCTGACTAAAGGACTGAGAATATGAAAAGGAAGTTGATCGACAGACTCAAGTCGCTCCACAGTGACGAGCAGGGTGCCGGAATGGTCGAATATATTCTGATCATCGCAGCCGTCGTGCTACCGCTGCTGGGGATCATTCTTTGGTTTAAGGAAGACATTGTCACGTGGATTTCAGAGGCTTATGAGGATGCCACCGGACGGCAGGCCCCGTAAGGGTTTGAAGAAATGAATATCGGTAATTTTTTGCCGTGCGGAGCGCCCGTCGTGGCGATCGCATCGAACGAGTTGATTAGCTTCTGGCCCATGATTGTGCTGGCAGTGACGCTGATCGTCGCGGCGATTACCGACGTTCGCACCGGTAAGATTCACAACTGGACGACGTATCCAGCCATCGCGCTGGGGCTGATCGGTCACACGCTGATCGGCGGGCTGACGAGTAATGACGCTTCGATAGGTCTGACCGGATCGCTTTTCGGTCTGGCGGCCGGTTTTCTGCCGATGCTGGCGGCCTGGCTCGCCGGAGGAATAGGCGGTGGCGACGCCAAGTTGATGGGCGCCGTCGGAGCACTTGCCGGCTGGCGATTTGTGATCTATGCGATGTTCCTGGGATTTGCCGTTGCCGTCGCGATAGCCGTGATCGTTATGCTGAAACACCGGATTCTGCGGAGAACGTTCGCCAGAGTATTCCGCTTTGTCTACCTGCTGCTGACGCCCGCCAAACCGGTTGATCCGGCTAGCGCTGATAGCCCGAAGATTCCGTTCGGACTCGCCCTTTGCATCGGCGGATTTCTTGCGATGGTGCAACTGCTGGTTCAGGGTTCCGACGCACCGAAGTTCCTGCTGGGGTTCTAATGCCCTGTCCCAGCAATACTGACCGGTTCTGACTTGCGGCGATAACACGACATTATAACCGGGACAGAGTACTAAAAACTATGGAACGATGCGACGCACAAGTTGCTGAGAGCACTGACCGGAAGGGTGCGACCGGCGCTGTGGTGCTGTCTGTTATGGCGATCATATCCGTCGCGCTGCTTGGCGGGGGGTTCTGGCTGGCAAACGCGTCGGCCCAAAGCAACTGGCTGGTCCAGGCGATGCGGAATCGAACGTTTGTAATCTCCGCCGCGGTCTTTCTGGCATCGGCGATAGGACTTCTCGCTATGTGCCACGCCATGTACCACGCCGGCACGCCATACAGGAACGCACGGAGTAGCCAAAGCGGATCGGTGACTCTCGAATTCGCCATAGCTCTGCCCATAGCGCTGGCGATGGTGCTGCTGATGACCCAGGCTGCGCTGCTTATGGGAGGCAATATCTGCGTGCACTATGCAGCCTACTGCGCAGCCCGCAGCGCGATCGTTCAGATACCGTCCGATTTTTCGCCCGCCGAACCGCCCAACGTTCTGGACAGTCCCGACGCGGCCAAGATGGAATCCATCCGCGCCGCCGCCATCTGGGCGCTGATGCCCGTCAGTTGCTCCAGTACGGATTATCCCTACGGTGGCGACGATCCCAATCTGGCCTTGGGCGTCAGGAGTTTCATGACGCATTTGGGTTCGACGGGCGGCAACTGGTCCGACCGGGCCGATCTGCCGACGTATCTCGGTCGCAAGCGTGCATACGCCGAGGATCACACCGAGATAACCATGTACGAGCGTATGGATGTCGACGGAACGGCCGCGTACTGGGAGGTTGTTTATCCCCACGCGTACCAGCCGCGCGACGAAATTCGGGTGCAAGTGAAGCACACCCTCTATCTTTCGGTACCGTATGCGGCGAAGGTGTTCGCGGCCGTCGAGGGTGGAACGCGGTTGGACTTCGCCCCCGGCCAGTACGGAATGGAAATCACCGCGCTGGTCAGCCTGACCAACCAGGGCGTTCGGGACTACGTGGAAGTGGAGACTTTCGACTGAGAGTGATATATTGGTGTAGCGATGGGCGGTTTTCATTTTGCCGCCCGAACTTCTCGCCGAGGAAGGTAGTTGATGGTCATGGATGAAGCCAGAGAGCCTACTGTGGGCCTGCCTGCGGGCACTAAGGTCGGAAAGTACGAGATCCGCCAGAAGCTCGGACTGGGCGGTCAGGCCATCGTCTACAAAGGCTACGATCCGTCGCTGGACCGCTTCGTGGCGATAAAGCAGATATCCACGCACCTCGCCGAAGACACCAGGTTCATCGATCGGTTCCGCAAGGAAGCGCAGATACTGGCCAAGCTCGGAACGCAGAATACTTCGATCACATCGATCCACGAGCTTGTGGTCCAGCCCGACGGCATGTTCATCGTGATGGAATACGTCGAGGGCAAGAGCCTCGAAGAACTGATGAGCGAGAGCCCCGGACCGCTAAAAACCAATCTCGCGCTACAGGTGCTCTGGCGCGTCTCGGCGGGGCTGCACGCAGCTCATTCGGCGGGGATTATCCACAGGGATATCAAACCGGCCAATATCATCATCTCCGTGGACGGGCGCGTTAAGATCGCCGATTTCGGAGTAGCCGCCACCACCTCAGGCCAAACGTCGATGGTTCTGGGCACGACCAAGTACATGGCACCGGAAATCTTCGCCGGAGAAACCATCGACGGCAGGGCGGACATGTATTCGCTCGGGTTTATCGCCTACGAGATGCTTATCGGGCGAGAGAAATTCAACGAGATATTCGCCGACGTAGTTCGCGACAGGCACTCCGAAGCGCTGCGTTGGATGAAGTGGCATGGTAATAGTTCGGTTGCAGCCCCTCCGATCAAGGAACTCTACCCCGAGACGCTGGAACTGCTTTCGGACGTCGTCGAGAGGATGATGGCCAAGTGTCCCGCAGATCGTCTCGAGTCGATGGAACACCTCGGATTTCTGCTCAAGCAGCATTTTTCCGCACGCGGGCAGGAAGTGCAGGGCACGCCGATCCATCATCATGCCCATCGGCCCGAGCCCAAGCCTGCCGCGGATGTCGAATCGCCCAGACCCGCCGCGAGTCCCTTTACGCTTCCAACCGCGCCGCTTCCGCGAAAGCGCCTCTCGATGCGCAGCTGGGTTCTCATAGGTGTAGGGTGCGTCGCTGCGGTGATTGCTGTTGGTCTGGTTCTGGGCCTTCAGGCCCAATCGTTGCGTAGTAGCAGATCCGCATCGGCCATAGGAATGTACGGCCAGGCGATGGAATCTTACAAGTCCGGAGATTACGGTTCGGCGGCCGATAAGTTCGAGCAGGTCAATAAACGATTCCCAAGGACGACCCAGGCGGTGCAGTCTTTGGTGATGCACCAGATGGCCGCGGCGCATCTTGCGCTGTCCAAGGAAGACTGGGCCCAAGCCCGCCAATCCGAGAGTCTCGCCAAAGAGCAAATACAGGAGGTCCAGGCCCGCAATAGCGGACTGACTAACTGGGCCAGGAATATCAAGGAGGAGCTTGACGCGTTTTCGACTGCCAGGATCAACACTCGGGTTTTTGTCGAGGCGATGCGAGAAGCCAGAACCCTTCAGGCCGCGGGTCAGTTCGACGAGGCCAGGAATTACGTCAAACAGCAACTTATCAGCGCGCCTATTAATCCGTCCCAGACAACGGAGATGACCCGGTTCCTCAGTGATCTGGATATCGGGCAGTTGACATCCGCCGTCGATACCGCCGCCAAAGAGGGCAGGCAACTGGTGAAGGACGAGAAGTTCCAGGAGGCAATCGACCGTTGTAAAAATGCACAGGACAAACTCGCCGACGATCAGGCGCTGTTTCTCACCCAGGGCATGAGGGCTGAGCTGTCCGGAAAACTGGCGTTGGTTGTCCAGGAGGCCCGGTCTGCTGAAAGCTTTGCCAAAGCGATGTCCGCCGCTAAGGCAGCTTCGCTTGGGGGCGACCGAGCCGCCGAACTGATCGCCCTGGGCGAGGCTGAGAGTATTCGGCCTTCTACTGAGTTGAAGACCGCCATCAAACTGCTGCGGGTGGATATCGCGCTGTCAGACGGCAGAAAACTGCTGCTTGCAGGTCAAATCGGTCCTGCCGGTGAGAAATTCAAGCTCGCCGAGCAGATCGATCCGGACAATCCCGAGGTTCGCCAGGACATGGCGCAGTTGGAGGTCATGACTCAATGGCTGAAGATTGTGCGGGAAGGCGACAGGCATTTCGAGGTGGAAAAATTTACCGAGGCGCTGGATAGTTATCTGCAGGCCGACAAATTGCGAGACGATTCATCCGTCGATGCAAAAATCGTCGAATCTCGATTTGCCATCGCCATCGCCCAAGGCGATTCAATGCGGGACGCCGAGAAGTTTGACGAAGCTGTGACCGCTTACGAGCGGGCCAGGCAGGTCAAGCCCGCAGCGTCCGCGGAGATAGATGCCCGCCAGGCGGACCTGCGTTTGAGACAGCAGTATTCCGAGCAGATTGCCCTGGGTTCGGCGGCCCTTGAAAGCAGGCGATGGTCGGTTGCTCTCAGGCATTTCAACAATGCCAATACCACTCGCCCGTCGGCTGAAGCCGAGCGGTGGATCGTCTTCGCCAAGTACACCCAAAACTTCGCCAAGGGCGACGAATCGATGGAGATCGGCGAACTCAAGGGCGCGCGGGGCTATTTTAAAATCGCAAGGGGCTATATCCCTACCGATGAAGTTGCCGAGCGTCTCAAGCAGATCGACGAGCAATTGAAAAAGCCGACCGAGGAGTAACCCCCCAGTGGGTGCAGGACGATCAGGAATGAGGCATTGTCACCTTTCGCTCCACCGGGGCGGGTACCGAGGGCACAGGCACGGGCAGATTTTAATCGTTACGCTTATCTCGCTGGTACTTCTTGTCGGGCTGATTTTCTACGTCTACAACCTGGGCGATCAGGTCAACCGCCGCCTTGAAATGCAAAACGCCGCCGACGCAGCCGCCATCAGCGGCGCCGGGTGGATGGCCAGGAGCATGAACCTGATCGCGATGAATAACGTCACCATCTCGCGCATGGTCGCCCTTGCCATAGTGCTCGACTCGCTTCCGCTGGCCGCCGAGATGACCGTCGCCGAAATGGAAGGAGACGATTCGCTACCGATTCCGTTGCAGTCGCAACTCAATGCCGGGCAATTGTCCAATGTGTCCCATACCCGGACATCACCTCGCTCCAGAGATATTAACGATGATTTCCTAAAGGCTGGGCTTGCCAAAATACTGGAGTTGATGCCCGAACACAGGAATCTGATCGATCAAATAGATCAGGCGCTAGCACACTCCGACGAGCGAGTGATTGACGGCGGTTTTTCCGTCGGCGATGCCACTGATGCGCCGGATGGTTCGATCTGGCAGATCATAGGCGCTATGGACGTTCTTTCGGATGCTGCTTATGAATCGGCTGGGAGCCTTGCGCAGTCAAACGCCTTCAGATTTGGACAGGCGAACAATGCCGCCACCGCTCTGCTTGCCCCTCTTATCCCAGAGATACCAGCCGTTAAGGGCGAGTTCTTTGACGATTTCAAGACCGTGTTCACTTCTCATGTCAGCTATTCGAATGACCCGCGATATCCATTGCAGGGACCACAATACAGCGTTCAGACTACCGATATTGTATCCAGGCTGGCTTTTGCCAAAGACGTTGCCCAGGAAATAGAGCGGATAGGCAATAGTTGGTGGGGCACACCCGATCTAATAATCCGAGGCGGGGCGATCCCGGATTTTGACCCTAACAATCCCCACAGGTTTGGACCGTTTGCCTCCCCTAATGTCTACCGCTGGCGCGATGACCATCGTCCCGGTGTGGAAGATTACGGTTACACCAGTTTTGATACGGTGACCACCGGTTACAATTCGTACGGTCCGCTTGAGCACTCTCTCAGAACCGTACTTGGCGGATTGGGCCAGATGGGTGCCGCCGCCTCGGCTGGCGGAATAGCCTACACAACGCGTTTTCCGCACCATGTTCGCAAGATCGCCAAGATGAAACTTGCTTACCTTCTTTCCATGGATCCGAATCTTTCCGTGGATTTTGGGTCTCCACAGCCAGTCCAATACTCTGACAGGTGGATAACGAATTTCGACGAGGCCCGCCGTTTTGCCAGTGACAATCCCGACTTGGCATATCGGGTCCGCTATTACCACGTGAGGGTTGAGTCAGAGGTCAAGTGGGACACAGGTGGATGGCTTACGACCGCGCAATTCCATTCAAATCAGCTCAATGCGCCTTTGTCTCGGCCTATCGAAGAGCAACCATTGTGGAATTGGGCTGAAGACCGCTTGCTCGAAGATGGCGAGTGGTGGGAACCTGGCGGCGGGTATGTCAAGGAAGGGAACCATGTCTGGGTCAGGGCGAGGGAATGGCATCCCCGCTTCTACCAGCCCTTCAATTGGCTTGCCAGACCGCTTCTTGACGCTGACGGCAATCAGATGTTCGATGCCAAGGGAAGCCCCATGTACGATCCCTACACGCTTTATAGCGTTGACTGGTACGTCTGGGGCGGCTTGGAAGTCCGGGACGAAGTGATGATTCATGATCCGTTCGAGGGAGCCTACTTGCCTGGTCCCTACCTGCTGGATACTACCTCCGAGTCGGAACCAAACGATGTTTACTTGCCGGACGGCGGAATGGCCGTGCGAGTTGCACCGTTCGAGTTTCTCGGCGTTGCGATGCGCGGTCAGGTGGCCAGGCAGATGCCCGCCCGCTTCGCCAGCCACAACCCCGCCGGGCAAACCGTCACCGTCGCACAGGTCAAGCTGTTCAACAACAGTAGTTGGGACCTATGGACGCAGGACTGGCAGGTGCAGCTTGCACCGGTGAGCGACTGGGACGGCTGGGTCGCTGAACTTTCAAATCCGATCAATCCCGATGTTTCCGCCGGTCCAACCCAGGATGATGTCGACCGTGCGATGCAGTATCTTGAAGGCCTCGCACCGATGGCCGAGGAGTTTTCCAATCATTAGATCGTGTCTGAAATGGCCGAGGAGTTTTTCAATCACTAGACCGACCAATCCAAACCGGCGCAGGGGAGCTGTGCTCATCGAGCTTACGCTGGCGATACCGATTCTCGCAGGCGTAATTGCGCTGACGTTTTTCTTCGGGTTTGCGATGGTCAACCAGCAGCATGTTATCGTGGCGGCGCGATATTCCGCCTGGTCCGAAGTGGCCGGGGCGGATTCCGCTCGGATGGACGAACTGGACGAACGCAACGTGATGTTCTTCAACCTCCAGGCCGGCAGCACCGATTTCGACAGCGAAAATCGCCGCCATGACACGCTCGACGATCTTGTCGACGAGGCATCCATGGAATCAGCCGACGCCGGCGAACTGATCGCCCGCTGCGTTCCGGGCGCATGGCCGCGCGGCCGATGGACGAATGTCTCGGCGGAGTTCCCGACCGACGTCGCCGCCTTTGCCGCAATCTCAGGGGCTATCGAGCGGTCGCATTTTCGCGACGGTCTCCAGTGGCGGCGGGGCGAGGTATCGTACCTATCGACTATCCGCGATACGTTCCTTCCCGGTCTCGATGCGGAAATAGACCAGATACCGGATGCTGACCTGCGAGACAGGCTCGGTAGACTATACCTGCAGAGGTGGTAACGTTATGTCCGACGCGAAAGCAAAACTCCGTCTCGCCGGGCTGCTGCAGGTCGTTCTGTTGGCGGTGAGTATCTTCGCCGCCTGGCAGATACACTTGTATTGGTTCGCCGACGCACCCGAGGGTGCATCGCAGCGGACGGGCCAGGCGGGCCCGACGAGCCACCTGGCGCCTGCGAGCGATCTGGACCTTCGCATGCTGACAGAGGGTGCATCTGCGGGCGATTGGTCGGGCGCTGCCGGGCTGGTGAAGATATCCTCCGATCCGGGCGAGATTAATCCGCCGACGGGCGCCAAAAGGCGCTTTGCCTTTAGTCGCGTAACCGGCGATAGTAATGAACAACTCGCACGCTATGAATACGCTGGCAGCATGCAGATGGGCGCGGATCATTATTCGAGAGTTCTTAGCGGCGCGGGCTTTGATGTGCGAACCGCCCCCGGCGGCGACGACGAGCGTCTGCTGACGGCGAGTAAGCGGATGGAGCGAGTTGTGGTCACGCTCGTCAAAAGCAGGATATCGCACGGGAAAATTGAAATATCGGTGACGCTGATTGCACCGCACGTCGGTGCGGACCTTAGCGGCGCTCAATAGCGAAGGAAACGTCAAATGTCGGATGAATCCAGCAACGCAACTAACCAGGACCAGGCCGGCGGGTCGCCTTTTGCGAGCAAGCAGTTGCTCGTAGTGGCGCTCGTGCTGGCTGCAATCGTGGCCGTAATCTACAACGTCCGAATTGTGCAAATCCGATCGGAGAGCAAGGGCGATACCATTGAGCTTATTTATGTTGTCCGTGACATGCAGGCCGGCGAGAAGATACGCCCCAAGGACATCGAGACCGTCGAAGTAAGCGCCGAGGTCGCCAAGCGTCTGGATAATTACATGACGTCCAACGATATGGACACGGCCCTGGCGAATACGCTCTATCAGCCTGTGCTCAAGGGACGCTTGCTGAAGTCCGAGCACATGTACACTTCCACCAGAGATAATCCGTCGGAGAAAATCAAGTCGGGTATGGTTACCTACACACTGAAGATCGATCCGCGCCAGGGACCGGGCGAAATCCTCTCGGTGGGCGATCGGGTGAGCGTGCTGGCGATGCTGACCGTAGGCAGCAAACCGTTGCAGGCGTACCGCATTATCAAAGATGTGAAGGTAATCGAGATCGGCGGAGTGACGTTCAGCGATCAACTCGCCCGGCCGGGCAAGCGGCAGAAGACAGGGCAGAGGCAATATCGCAAGATCACCGTCGAGGTGAGCCCCGATGTTTCGCTCCAGTTGGCGAACGTCCTGTCTCACGTTCGCGGCAACGTGTGGCTGGAGGTGCGCAACCCAACCGCCGGTAAGCCGACCGGGAAGCCGCAAATCAATTCGCAGCTCAGGAATTTAACAGCCAGCAGAACCGAAAGGTAACACCGGGTAAGACCATCCAATGGAAATCTGGGTATACAACCAATACACCGATCAGCGTGACGTGACGCAGGTTAGCAGCGAGCCAATCAGTATCGGCCGCGACGAGACCAACGATATCACGCTGCAAAGTCCGTTCGTTTCCCGCAAGCACGGGCAGATATTCTCCGAGGCGGGCAGTTACTATTTCGAATGCCTCGGGCTCAACGGGGCGACGGTCGCCAATCAGCCTGTGGAGTACAAGCAGAAGCGCAAGATCGAGTACGGCGACGAGATTCGCCTGGGCGAGTTCAGCGTTTACATGATGGCCCCGGCGGACAAACGCGTCAAAGGTGTCCAAGCTAAGGCGTCGCCGCGCAAGCGCATCGTCGAGCTCGAGCAGAAGATGCACGCCGAACTGCTGGAGAAGCTCAACCTGCGCGTTACCGGGCAACTCGGTTCGGCCGATTCGAGTCACGTCGCCCTGATAAAGCAGAATCTCGGACGGATAATCGACGTTCACCTGGCCGAAGTGGACGATGAGATGTCGGCGCACCTTTCCAGGGAGTTCCTCTGGCGGATGATCGTCACGGAACTGGCCCGTCGCGCCACCGGCAAGCTGATGTACGGGTACGGATTCGAGGATTCCGACCTGCTCGACGCGAAGCACGAAGAGCAGATAGGCAGGATTATCGGCGACGTGCTGAGCAGCTATCCGTTGCGTCTGCGTCCTCACGCGTTGAAGGACGACGTGGCGATGATCGAGGCCGATTGGGACGCCCAGAGCGAGAAACTCACCGGCATGATTACGCCGGAACTCAGCAGCTACATCGTGCGGCGAATGCTCTCCAAAGAAATCGAGGACGTCGTGCTGGGTTACGGTCCGCTGCAGGATCTGCTGGAGATGCCCAACGTCAACGAGATCATGGTCGTCGGGCGAGATCGCATCTATATAGAGAAAGACGGCGTGCTGCAGAATACCGGGCGAAGTTTCTTTTCCGACCAGATCGTTCAGAGCATCATCGAGCGAATCATTACGCCCATCGGCAGAAGGATCGACCGTTCGACGCCGCTGGTGGATGCCCGCCTGCCGGACGGTTCGAGAGTCAACGCGATTATCAATCCGCTGAGCCTTTCCGGTCCGGTGCTGACGATCCGCAAGTTCGCGCAGATTCCGTTTACCATGGACGATCTCGTCGAGCGTGGGACGCTTAGCGAACAGACTGCGAGTTTTCTGCGGGCATGCGTGCTGGGGCGCAAGAACATTATCATTTCCGGTGGAACGGGCAGCGGCAAGACGACGACGCTGAACGTGCTGAGCAATTTCATACCCGCCGCCGAGCGAATCGTGACGATCGAAGACTCTGCCGAGCTTCAACTTCCCCAGGAGCATCTGGTCCGGCTGGAAACGCGACCGGCCAACATCGAGGGCAAAGGCGCATATACGATTCGCGATTTAGTTCGCAACGCGCTGCGCATGAGGCCGGACAGGCTGATCGTCGGTGAATGTCGCGGGCCTGAAGCGCTCGATATGCTTCAGGCGATGAACACCGGGCACGACGGTTCGCTGACGACGATTCACGCCAACAATCCGAACGACATGCTGATGCGTCTGGAGACGATGGTGCTGATGGCCGTCGAGATGCCGATTCGGGCAATACGCGAGCAGGTGGTGGCGGCTCTCGACCTGGCCGTGCAGATGACGCGCCTGGCCGACGGGAGCCGATGCATAACGCACATCACCGAAATCTGCGGCATCGATCCGCAGACCGAGCAGGTCATAACCGAGGATATCTTCCTGCGACGCGCCGGGGACGGTGGGCAAACCCGCCTGCACCACACCGGTTATATCCCCGTCTTCGCCGACGGACTGATCGACAACGACATGCTGAGCGTGGAGGTGTTCACTTGATCGCAGCCGGCGATGTGCAATCTGTGTTCACCGCGTCGCAATTTGTCGTCTCCGGGGCGATGGCGTTGCTGACCGTGGGGGCGGTTTACCTGGGCTGGCCGCCGCTCAAGGCGGTGATACTCGATCAGGAGAAACGATTCGACCTGATACTGCGCAGGCGGTTGCTGCTGGACGTTACGCCGCGCGTGGCGACGATACTGACCGCAATCGCAATGCTGGGCCTGGCGCTGATCTTTTATGCGGGCAGCGGGAGCCTGCTGGGTGCATGCATCGGACTTGCTCTGGGCGCTGCGTTGCCTTCGGTGGCGATGAAGATGCTTGCCCATCAGCGGCTGACCAAACTCGAAGATCAACTGGTCAGCGGCATACAGACGCTCGGATCGGGCGTGCGTGCGGGGCTGAATCTGGTCCAGGCGATGCAGCTTGTCGCTCGCGACGGACCGGTTCCGCTGCGACAGGAATTCGCCCACATGCTGCGTGAATACGAGTTCGGGATATCGCTCGACGAAGCTATGGACAACGCCGCCGATCGCATAGGTTCCGGTGATTTCCGCCTGCTGTTTGCTGCGTTGCAGACCCATCGCGAACGCGGCGGCGACCTGGGCGAAACACTGGACCGGATAGCCGCGTCCATCCGCGAAATCCAGCGGTTGGAGAATCGAATCAAGGCGTTGACGGCCCAGGGAAGGGCGACCGCCCGATGGCTGGGCGCCATGCCGCTCATCGTCATATTAATACTCTATTTTCTGGTCGACTCGACTTCGGTCCGGATGCTCTTTGCAGACAGCATCGGGAAAGTGATGATCCTGGCGATGCTGGTGCTCAACGTTGTGGGCTTCCTCTGGGTCCGGAAAGTCGTATCGGTGGATGTGTGATGACTTGCGAGTTCTACATATTGGCGGCCGGACTGCCCCTGGGCATTGAGATATGGGACATACTGCTCTCGATTGGGTTGTTCGTCTCGGTCGCGCTGCTCGTGCTTTCGGTATTCAGTCAGTCGGGCGATATCCAGGTTTCGCCCGAGCGCATGGCGGCGATTGCAACGGGGCATACCGATCGCAGGACGGTATTCGAGTATCCGATATTGCGGCCGATAATGTGGCTGCTTCTGACGGTGGCGCATCGCCTTGCCATACCCAAAACCAAGAACTGGCTGCGACGGAAGCTTATCGCCGCGGGCAGCCCGAACTACTACACCTCCGAAGAATATCTCGCTCTTTGCCTGGGGGTCGGCTTTGCGTTTGGCGGACGGCTGCAAGCGCTCAATCAGTCGTTGTACTGACAGTTCTCCGTACTGTCACAGAGGGACGCAT
>SDBT01011891.1_pt1 | contig 13988 bp, 8 predicted proteins | sample 2277101 | NCBI WGS metagenome assembly SDBT01 (sample SAMN10404973, study PRJNA504765) | marine sediment metagenome | isolation source: marine sediment core GS10_PC15, 103 cmbsf | place: Arctic Ocean: Southern Knipovich Ridge | collected 2010 | reverse complement strand
CAGAAGAACCACGGTCTGCCACATCTCACTCAGATACCCGCCCTTGAACCCGAAAGGCGAAATGAACGCCTCCCGCTCAAAGTTCAGTTTTGCCTGCCGTATCTCTATCATCGCCATCCCCTTCTGTAATCGTAATCGTTCCTGGTGTTCAGCCGCCTTCGCCAAGGCTACGGCGGCCAGGGTGTTCAGTGTTCAGTATTCAGTGTTCAGTTTTCAGTTTCAGGGCTGTGGTCAGCGGTTCGATCAGCTTAGTTATGGTGCCCGCGCCGATGACCGCGATCAGGTCACCGGTCTGGGCGGTTTCGGCCAGCCGGGCGGCCAGTTCTTCGTATGGCGCGTCGCTGTATTCCGCGGGGATGCCGCCGATATTCGCGGCAATGACCTTGGGATCGGCGACGTCTGCGTCCTCGAGCCAGGCAGCAAACGGCGCAGTCACAACGACCTCATCGGCCTGGCTCAGCACCCGGCTGAACTCGGCGGCGTAGCGAGCCACGCGCTCATGCCGGTGCGGCTGAAAAACCACCCGCAGCCGGGCGCCGGGCCAGGTCTCGCGGAGGGTCAGGATAGCTTCACGCAGTTCGGTCGGGTGGTGCGCATAGTCCTCGACTACGGTAATGCCATTCTCAGCCCAACGGATGCTCAACCGCCGGTCAACGCCTTGAAAGGAGAGGATAGCGCGCCGGGCATCCTCTTCAGCCAGACCGAGCTTCACCGCCATGCGGATGGCCAGCGCGGCATTGCTCCGGTTGTGCCGGCCAGGTACTCTCAGGTTCGGACCTTGATAGGTTTTCGACCGGAATTCGACGTTCGGATGGGTGCCGAACAGCTCCCGGGCCGCCGGCGTGTCCCAGGCCAGGAGGTACTCGCTGTTGCCGGCGAAATCACGGAAACATTGCTTAAGATTCTCGACCCCGCCGAGGCTCCAGCAGTGGTCATCCTCGACATTGGTAACGATGGCGTGCGTGCTGTGCATCTTCGCCTGAGTGCCGTCGGATTCATCAACCTCGGTCACCAGGATTTCGCCCTTGCCGGCGCGGGCGGGGAATTCGCGGCCGGTGACGCTGCCGCCGACCAGGTAGCCCGGCTCCCAGCCCGCCTCGATAAGCAGGTGCGACAGCATGGCGGAAACCGTAGTCTTGCCGTGACTCCCGGCCACGGCAACGCGCCGGGGGAAAAGCTGCGCCAACTCGGCCAGGAAGTCGCCCCGGCAGACCTGCCGGATGCCCAGTTTGGCAGCGCAGCGCCGTTCGCAATTAGCTTCCGGCACGGCGGTTGAGTAGACCAGAACATCAGGCCTGCCGACGTGTTTGGCGTCGTGACCGATATGCACCTCAACCCCGCGGGCGGCCAGCAGCTCGAGGTTCTTCGGGTCCGCCGCGTCCGTGCCGCTGACCTGAACGCCCAGGTCGGCCAGGATCAGCGCCAGCCCGGTCATCCCAACCCCGCCGATCCCGGTAAAATGAATCTGCCGCCATTTCATTTTGGCTTCGGGCTTTCGGGTTTCGGGTCAGGTTTCGGGTTAATTGAGGGGCCGAAGGAGGAGGTGGAAAGGGCGCTGTCGGCGCCTTTCAGGATGGCAATGACTTTCTGCTTGATCTTGTCGTAAGAGGGTTCGCCCTCGAAAAAACCGTAGGTGGCGTGGCCCCAGGTGAAATAGCCGTCGAGGTGGTAGAGCCGGACTTCTTTTTTACCCTTTTCCGTTCGTGCCCGGAGCATGGCATTGGTCGATTCGTATGAACCGAGGCTGATGCGGAACAGGTGCTTCCTGGTTTTCGGCTCGAAAACCATGTAGACGTATTTAAGCGCCATCTTACCCTTGAGCTCGAAGTGTTCGAACGCCTCGACGTAATGCTTGTCCGTGGCAAAGCGGTCGCGCTGGTAGAAGCCGGTCTTGCTCAGGCGGCCTGATTTACCGGACTTCCACAACTGGTAAATGCTTCGGCGGGCGGCTTCGCGTTTCTCCAAGTCTGCCTGGGCCTCGTAGACCTGGATTTGATGGGCCAGGGCCAGATGGTTTGCCGGATCGAACGCGAGCAGCGCGCCGAATTGCGCCAGGGCTTGGTCATACTTCTTTTGTTCCTGATAGATCAAGCCGCTAAAGTAGGTCGCCAGCTCGAAATCGGGCCTGAGTTGCTTGGCCCGCTTAAAGTACTTGAGCGCGTCGTCTTTCTTCCCCGTCTTATAGAGGACCAGCCCGGCAAAGCCGATGGCCGCGAAATGTTGTGGGTCAGCGTCAGCCGCCTGCTTATAGGCGTCCAGGGCCTTAGTCAGGTCTGGCTGCTGGTGATAGTGATAAAAGTGGCCGAGTTCGAACCAGGCGTTGACGTGTTTGGGTTCGAGTTTCACGGTGGCCAGGAACTCTTTGCCTGATGCTTCCGCCTTATTCATCATCTGCAGCACACAGCCATTCAGGAAGTGGTACGCAGCCTTGGCCGGCGCCAGTTCGACGGCCTTCTCAGTGTATGCAAGCGCCTTGCCGGGCTGCCGCAGCAGATAATGGGCTTTGCCCAGAAGGTAATTCACTTGCGCATCCTCTGTCGCCGTTTTCAGGCTGGCCTCGAATTTCCCGGCGGCCTGCTTGAACAGCTTCGCGGCTTCCTCTTTCTTGCCGGCGCGCGCCAGCGCCTGCCCTTTGTCGAGCAGGTCCTCGGGTCCGGGAGCTTGCCGCCCGCTTTCAGCCGCCACAGCAGCCGCGACCGCCAGCCAGAAGCCGGCAAGGAACATCACTAAAGCCCCAAAGACGGCTTTCATGCGCGACCTTATCTAACCGTTCCGTTTGCCTGAAACTCTTGCACAAACCAGAATATACCGTTCCGCCAGGCGATTTTCAAACGGCGCCACGAATGCACTGTCGCGCGAGAATCAGCAAAATCTCTGTCATCGGCGGCTTGCCATCACCGTTACCCTGGCTATCGTAAAGCGATTTTAATTGAGCACCAATACGGCCCCAATCCGAAACTAAGTTGAAGAAGAACGAACGAAGATATAGTCAAGACGCGCCGCGTTTACGTGCTCTTGCCAAACAGTTCCCGGAGGTCTGAGAATGGATGAGAAAAAGCATAAATCGGCAAACCATGACGACCCGTTGACCCCATACGGCAACCGGCCGATGGTGACTCCCATCGTTCACGCCGTCAATTACGAATACGGGTCATTCGAAGTGCTCCGGCAGATTACCGACGGCGAGATCGAGGGATACACCTATCATCGGGACGATAATCCGACGGTGCGGGCGGTCGAGCGGGCCATCGCCTCGCTCGAGGGGGCGGAGGATTGTGTGGTGTGCACCACCGGGATGGCGGCCTGCACCATGACCTTCCTGACCTATCTGAGCGCCGGCGACAACCTGGTGATCTTCCACGACGTTTACGGGGCAAACTATAAGGTCTCGCTGATGCTCGAGCGCTTTGGGGTTGAGGTTACCTGGCTGGACGGTTCCGACAGCGGGAAGCTGGCCGAGTATGTCAAATCCAACACCAAGATGATTTTCCTCGAGACACCCAGCAATCCGTTGTGCAAGATCGCGGATATCGCTCTGGCCCGGGCCGTGGCGGACAGGGTTGGGGCAATGGTGGTGGTAGACAATACCTTCGCTACCCCGTATCATCAGAAACCCCTCGAGTTGGGCGCTGATCTGGTGATTCACAGCGCCACCAAAGCCTTGGGCGGCCACAACGACCTGATGGCCGGGGCAATCGCCGGGTCCAAGGACTTTTACAATGAACTGTGGTTTACCCGCCAGGCTATCGGCACTACCCTGGACGCATACTCGGCCTCACTCCTCGAGCGCGGCTTGAAAACCTTTGCTCTCCGGGCGGAAAAAATGGCCGCCAACGCCTTGGCGATAGCAAAGTTTCTACAGCAACATCCGAGAATCACCCGAGTGTGTTATCCCGGACTTGAGAATGACCCGGGCCATCAGGTCGCGGCAAGGCAGATGCACGGGGGTTTCGGAGGCGTTCTGGCTTTCGAGGCCGGCGAGACCCAGCAGGAAGCTAAAAACTTCATCGGCGCGCTCAAGCTGATCATTCACGCGGTCAGCCTGGGCGCCACGGAAACACTCGTGTGCATTCCATACTTGACCACCATGCTGTACCTGCCCGAAGAACGGCGGACGGCCTTTGGCGTCAAACGCCACACCATTCGCCTGTCGGCGGGAATCGAGCCCGTGGACCGTTTGCTTGCCGACCTCGAGCAGGCCCTTGCAACTGTTTGATCGCTATCTTATCACAGGCAAGACGCCTGTGGCACTTTCGTTTTCCGTGAGAGGCCTGCGATGAGCTTCGATGTGGCAATAATCGGCGCCGGCCCGGCTGGGGCCGTTCTGGCCCGCATGCTTGGCAACAGCCATAAGGTCTTATTGATCGAGAAAAAGCAACTGCCGTCAGCCCCCCAAGATACACCCGGCGCCAAGTGCTGCGGCGGGTTGCTGGGACCGGACGCCCAGCAAGCACTGGCCAAACTGGGTCTGGCCTTGCCGGAGAACGTCCTGACGGGCCCGCAGCTTTTTACGGTCAGGACCATTGACCTGCAAACGCGGCGGGAACGGTTTTATCAACGGCATTATCTGAACTTGGATCGGGGCGAACTGGAACGCTGGCTGCTTTCGTTAATCCCCCCGGCCGTGGATATTCGCCCCGGCTGTCGGTTCAAATCCTGCCAGCGCGAAAGCGGCGGGGTAAAGCTCTCCTTCGCCAAAGGAAAGAAGACCTACACCGAGCGGGCGGAAATCCTGGTCGGCGCCGACGGCGCCGCCTCGCGGGTCCGCAAGCTGGTCTTCCCCGGACGTTCCTCGCCCAAAGTCTATCTGGCAATTCAGGAATGGGCGTGTTCGCCGGAACTATTGCCGTATTTTGTCGGCATATTCGATCGCGAGATCACGGACTTCTATTCCTGGATTATTCCCAAAGGCGACTTTCTGATCATCGGTTCGGCTCTGATTTCCGGGGAAGGAACTGTCGCCAAATTTGAATTGCTGAAGAAGAAACTGGCCGAATTCGGCTTTCGATTCGGCAAGACAATCAAGAAAGAAAGAGGGTTACTTTTCCGGCCAGTGAAAACCTCGCAGGTGTTCCTTGGTCATGATGACATCGCTTTAGTGGGAGAGGCGGCGGGTTGGATCAGTCCCAGTTCCGCGGAGGGGTTGAGCTATGCCTTCAACAGCGCGGCCGGCCTGGCCGCGGCCCTGGGCCAGGGGGCGCACAAGTTCCTCAAACGCTACGCCAAGAATACGCGGGACCTCAAACAAAGTATTTCGCGGAAAAATCTCAAGTCACACTTCATCCATAATCCCTGGCTGAGAAGGCTCGTTATGCGCTCCGGGATGGGGAGTATGAGAGTAAGTGAGTAGCTAAGTATGGGAGTACGGGAGCAGTTTTCCTCACTCACCCGCCTGCACACTCACCAATTTTTGTGGTCAGGCTGTGCAGGTGCGGCCGGAGTACCCGGTTCGGTTCGCCGCTGCCGTCGTAGAAATTGCAGATGATGGGGATGCCCTTTTCCTCTTCTATTCTGGCGAAAATCGCCGTGGTGGTCGTTCCCGGCATGCAGAATGAAGGCGACACGTTCACCACGGCGTCCACCCCCTCTCTTTCGATGAACAGGAGGGCCCGGCCCACAGTAAGTATTGACTCCCCCTCTAGTTCGAGCGGCACGTATCTTTTGCCGGCCTCGATTACTTCCTTGATCTCGGGTTCGTGCCGGTCGTGAATTATCTCTTTGGCAAGATCATAGAACCCGTTTTCAATATGGGTGAAGAAGAACGTGTGGAGCCGGTTCTCGATACGTTTCAACAGGGTCCGGGACTTGTCAACCTCCCGGACCCGGTACATGAAAGCGCTGTAGAGAAACCACTCGGCTAACGACGTTCTCAGGACCTCGCCGCCGAGACGTTCGATCCAGCCCACGACATCCTGGTTAATAAAGGTGTTGTGCCGGACATATGTTTCCCCGACAATGCCGACCTTGGGCTTGTGGCTTTGCTCACGCTCGACGGCCATAAAGCGGGTGACAGCGGCGGTCACCGCCTCGCGAACGCCGCGTCCCCCGGCCCGGAAGCAGTCGCAAAGCTTGGCGACCGACTCCGCAAGAGCCTTATCCGCGCTGCCGGGCGTCGTCTCGTACGGCCGCGTCTTGAGAAGCATTTTCGCCAGAACGTCGCTGCAGACAATGCCTTTCCACAGTGCCTTTCGAAGGCTTGCGGGAAGGCCCAGGTAGGCATTCTCCTCGCTCGGCGAAATGATCTCGATCTCGTCCCAGCCCTTTCGTTCAAATACAATGCGGTCTAGACAGGCGTACTGGCCGAACCTGCACGGCCCCGTTGCGGTGGGCATGAACAGGGCCACTTCCGATGGTGAAAGGTTGCGGTCTTCAATCATCTTGATAAAGCTGCCGAGAGTCGAGGGACACGGCACGCATTCGCCCCCGAGCGTGTGCTTGTAGCCGATGTCCAGGGTCTCCTCGTCCTCCCGCAAGATCTCGGCCCGAATACCTTCACCCTGGAAAGCCGCGGCGAAGAAGCGCGCGGTGACGGCGTCCATCGGCGGGAAAAAGACGGTCCGGTTGCGGTCGATTCCCGTTACCTTCCTGATCGTCTTTGGGCTTTTCGTTGGCCGGGGGCGCCACGCCTTGAAGGACTCGAGGGCAGCCTCGACCCGGGTCACGTACCCCGCGTCGGCGCCGTGAGCGTCAAACTGGACGACCAGAAACGGCTTGTGGCGTTCGGCCATTATTTCTTTGAAATAGGTCATAAGGTAAGAATCGGGTCCGCAGCAGAAATTGCTGAAAAGAATCCCGAAAAGATTGTCGGAATCCACTACGGTTCGGGCCGTGCTCATAATGGCCTGCCCCTGGTGCCAGTACATATTCGACCACCGCGCATCGAGTTCGCTTTCCGCGATAAAATCCATGGGGATCACGGTCACGCCCATCTCGGCAGTTTTCTCCGGGAGGTTCACGTTGAGGCCCGGGTCATTCACATTGTAGGGCCTGCCGAAAATCACCACGCCCATCTGTCCCGACTCCGCCAGGTTCTTCAGGCACTTCCGGCCTTCTTCCTTCAGGCGTCGGTCGAATTCTTCCTGGGCCCCGAGCCCCGCCCGAAGGGCTTTGGTCACCGCGGCCAGACTCACGTTCAGCACCGGCTTGAGCGCGGCGTACAGTGACCGCGCCAATCCCCCCTGGCCCAACGGAAATTGAACCACCGGCGACACGAATTTGTCCCGGTAGCCCGCCAGCAGCTTAGTGCTCTTGATAATCGCTGGGTGGCCCTGCACGAAGGGGCAAAAGTAGCTCTCGCTGAACGACTCGCGAACCGGCCCGCGAATCATCTGCGGCAGGAAGATGAAGTCCTGCGCCGAGTCTTCGAGCACGGAAACGTGGCCGTGACTGGCCACCACCGGGGCGCAAAACTCGGCCTGGGTAAAACGCAGCCCCCGCTTCAGGATCTCCTTGGTAGTTCCACCTGAAAGCACGACCTTGCCGCCCAATTCCCGCAGGAACGTGCCCCATAACGGCAGGTATGAATAAAATGTCAATCCCATCGGTATGCCGACGGTGAAAGCGGGATTCTCAGGGTCTTTCCCGCTCAGTTCACGCAGGAATCGCCGCCGCAGTCTGAACAACTCATAGTGCGGCTTGCGTTTTTGCCCGGACACCGGAAGAACCCGCTCCGAGTATTCCCGGCCGCACTTCATGCCCCAGCCCACCTTGTCGCCGGCCACGTCGATCACGGTGAGTTCACATTCATTCCGGCAAAGGGTGCATTTTTCGCTCTGGGCCTCCACCTTGCTGTCGGCAAAGTCCAGACCGCGAAAGCCGGAAGAGGAAACGCCCTGGTCGAGGAGGAGCAGGGCCATGCCGTAGGCCCCGGTGAGATGGCAGTAGGGGGAAACGATCATCGCTTTGCCAAGGGTCCGCTCGAAAGCGGCCACCAGCGCCTTGTTCCTCGCCGTGGCCCCCTGAAAATATACCCGGTCGCCGATGTGCTGGCCCGCCACCACCTTGTTAAGGTAGTTATCGCAAACCGAGTAGAGCACGGCGGCGGCCACCTCCTTCTGGCTCCAGCCCTGGGCCAGAAGCATGTCCAGGTCACGTTCCATAAAGACCGTGCAGCGGTCCGAAGTCTTTGGCGGCGAGACCCCCAGGACCTCATCCCCATAGTCCCAGATTGAAATGCCCAGCCGCTTGGCCTGTTCCTCGATGAACGAACCCGTCCCGGCCGCGCACACATAGTTCATGGTCGAGCTGTACACCACCCCGTTCGCCAACTGCGTGAACTTGGCGTCCTGCCCCCCGATTTCCAGGATCGTATCCACCTTCGGGTCGATATGGACCGCGGCGCGGGCGTGGGCGGTGATCTCATTCATCTCGACGTCCGCCCTGATGACCTTTTTCATCAGCTTGCGGCCACTCCCGGTGGTCCCGACCCCGAGAATATTGAGGCTGACCCCGAAACGTTCCAACTCTTCGCGCATAGCCTTGAACAGGAGTTGGATGGCCCCGACCGGGTTCCCCGCCGTCTTGCGGTAGACGGCGAGGAGAGGCTCGCGGTCAGACGGAACAACAATCGCTTTCGTCGAGGTCGAGCCAATATCAATACCAATTACCACATTGTATTGTTTCGCCTCCGGCTTCCTTATCAGGGTAACTTCCGTCTCGTCTTCGTTGATCCTGAAGTCGAAAAAGCTGAAGTCGGGGTACGAACTTTTCTCGAGGGTCAAAGCGGGTTTTCTCAGTCGCGCAGTGGGTTCCTGAGCAGGTGAGTGGGCCACGGGTTTCGGGTTTCGGGTTTCGGGTTTCGCTCCTTCCGAAGCGGCATAAACCGCCGCCCCGAGCGCGCCGGCCAGCTCAGGATTTGCGGGCACGTCCACGCTGAAACCGATCTCTTGCTCGAGGTGCTTGACAATCTCGGAGTTCCGCGCCACGCCGCCGACCACCACCGTTCTTCCCGACAGGGTCTTGCCCTTAAGCAGCACGTCGAGGGTGCTCTCGGCCATACCCCGGCAGATGCCCGCGGCAATATCCTCCTTGCCATAACCAGCCTGCTGGAGATGAATGATGTCGGTCTTGGCGAAGACGGCGCAGCGGGTCGCCACGGCCGGGCAACTCGAAGCCCGCCGGGCAAGCTCATGAAGTTCCGCCGGCGTCGTCCCCAGCCTGATAGCCTGCTGGTCCAGAAAGGCGCCCGTACCCGAGGCGCAGGCCGTATTGGCGGTGTGTTTGAGATATTCCCCTTTGTCGTTGAGAATAATCAGGTAAAAGCTCCCGGCGCCAATATAGATGATATTCCTGACGTCAGGATAGATGTGCTTGACCCCGTAAAACAGGGCAATGGCGGGGTCAAGGGAAAGTGGGCGAGTATGCGGGTGGGTGGATATGTGAGGGGCGCCGTCACCGGTCACACAACAGGTCATGCCCGCCGCCGGCCCGTGATCCGCCAAGGCTTTCTCCGAACACTCGATCCCGACAAGCCCCTCGGCCCTGCCCGGGGCAAGTCGGGACATGACCTCGCGCACCGTTTTCGCCACATTACCGTGGTGGCGGCGGTATTCATGCCCGGCAAGTTCCCCCGCGAAATCAAGCACCGTGGCCGAGACATAGGCCGACCCGATGTCAAGACCAACCGAACCTTGCCACAGCTCTTTGTTGCGGGGATCGTTCAATTTATGACCTGCACAGTATTTGCTGCGAAATATGGGTGTACCCGGCGCGTTGTCAAATGGGGCCGCTAACTATTTCATTGAAATACTGGTCTTTCCCATTTGCGTGAGATCTTGAGTCAGCCTGTCGGTCGCGGCCTGGGGATGGGTGAGTATGTGGGTTGACGGGCAACGCCCGCTGGGATATATTCAGCGGCAACATGAAGAACCGTCTCATCCTGGGCCTCGAAAAGAGACGCCTCTGGCAATTACCGCTGCTGGCTGGATTGCTGCTGCTGTCTGGCCTGGGTGTGCGCTGGTGGTATAATTCGCGGGCAACACAGGGCATCCGTTTGCTCGATATCCGACATGCCTCCGTTGCCATCGGAAGCACCCCTCACAGTTCGATCAGCTTCATGTAGTTCTTCGACAGCTTCTCCACCCCGCCCTTGCGCACACGCACGCCGTTCTCCCAGCGCAGACCGAAGTCCTTGTCGTAGAAAAAGGTGTCGACTTGGAAGGTCATGTTCTCCTGCAACTCGTAGGTGGAGGACGATTCCATCCACGGCCGCTCCACTTCCATCATGCCGATGCCGTGGCAGGGACCGTAGAGCATATACTTGGCGAAGCCGCGTTGCTTGACGAAGTCGACGTACTCGCGCACCACGCCGGCCGCCGGCTTACCCGCCTTCATCAGCTCCATGGTCTGCTGATGCGCTTCGAGGCCGAAGGCCCAGATGCGCTTCTTCTTCTCCGGCAGCTTACCGATCACGAACGGCAGGCCCACGCTCGAGGAGTAGCCGCCCACCCGAGCGCCGATGTTGAGCTGAATCATGGTGTTGCGCTTAATCTTATCATGCGTAGGGCGGGAAATGGCATTGCAGGTCTTGGGGCCGCAGAAACAATAAAGCGCGTGGCCTTCGTATTCGCCGCCGCGCTCGTAAATCTCGCTCTGGGCGATGCCAATCACCTGGAGCTCGGTCATGCCGGGGCAAATCTTCCCGAGGATGGCATCAATGGCCTTCTCGCTGATCTCGAACGCCTTGCGCATGAGGCCGAGTTCGTTGGCGCTCTTGATGATCCGCAGGCTGACGAGCGTGTCGTCGGCCTTGACAAGCTCCACGCCCTTGAGTTCTGTCTGCAGGCTCTGGTATACCGGCAACGGCAGGATCGAGGTGCCGACCAACCCTAGCTTCTTGAGCTTGTTGCGCCCCATCGCCTTCTTCACCACATCGGGGAAATGCGCTACCGCAATGCCTGGATAGTCCGGCTCGGCAGATTCGCGATATTCGACCATCTTCATGATGTTGCGTATTTTGCTGCGTCCTTTGGCGTAGGTTTCGCTCTCCGGGCCGATGATCAACACCGGCTGCCCGACGGCCGGGACGAAGACCCCGCCAGCCTCAAACGTCGGCCAATAGTCCGACAGGTAACGCACGTGCGCGAAGTCCGCCTCGTTGGCGTGTACCAGCGCTGCATCCAGGCCGGCCGTGCCGATGTTGGCCTGAAACCTACGGATCCGCTCCTCGAACTCCTTGTCCGGGATTGACAGCATCATCTCTTCTGCTCCTGGGTTGTTTCATCCAAAGATGAAAGATATTGGTCTATTGCTTTCACCAGTCTGCCTTGTAATTGTGGCTTCGACTAGCCGAACGGTCTGCCAATTGATAAAGCTCAGGGTCATTCTCCATCTCTGTGCTGCCAACGTAATCTTCGCACATCTCCACCCTACACCACCCGCGCCCATAATCAAGCCTTGCCCGGTCGAATGACCGGGTCCCTATTGAAAGACTTGATTCAGCGCCGGCACCGGCTATACTTGCAGAGAATCCGCTTTCGCCAAGGCTACAGCGGACAAGATAGAAAAGGTGAAGGAATGAACCGGCTGAGAAAAATACTGACGCTGGGCCTGGAGAAGAAACGGGCCTGGCAATTACCCATCATCGCCGCGTTGCTGGTGCTGTTCGGCCTGGGCGTCCGCTGGTGGTATAATTCGCGGGCAGTTAAGGGCATCCGCTTGCTTGATATGGTGGACATTAACGATGTGGAAGGAGTGCGGTGGATTTGCAGGTGGGATAAGAAACAGGTGAATGAGGAGGGTGAGGTTACAGGAGCGCTGAGGGATGGGGGGAGACTATACACTTATGAACCTTTTCCTTTGTTTCTAGCGGCAGGGAAAGGTCACACCGGGATAGTCAAGATATTGCTTAAGGCTGGGGCCAACGTCAACGCCAAAGACAAGTATAACTTGACGCCGTTGCCCTTGGCGGCACTAGACCATGTCAGAACCGGGTCGTGGCTGGGCTGGCCTGGCGGCGAAACGCCCTTGCACCAGGCGGCAGATCGGGGCCATACTGAGGTGGTCAAGATTCTGCTCAAGGCTGGGGCCAAGGTCAACGCCAAGGAAAACCGTGGCAATACGCCGCTGCACAGCGCGGTCAGCGGGGGCCATGCCGAGACGGTCAAGATTCTGCTTGTGTCCGGGGCCAACGTCAATGCCAAGACCGAGTATGGCCGGACACCGTTGCACGCGGCGGCACTCCAAGGCGCCAGGATGGGCGAGATCCTGCTTAAGGCCGGGGCCAAGATCAATGCCAAGGACATCAATGGCGAAACGGTGCTGCACTGGGTGGCGTTGAAGGGCGAAACCGAGACGGCCAAGATTCTGCTTAAGGCCGGGGCCGAGGTTAATGTAAAGAGGAAGGATGGCTGGACACCTTTAGACATGACCAAGCAAAGAGAAAACTGGCTTGACCCGAAGAAACAAGACGAATGCGCCAGACTCCTGCGCAAACACGGGGCGAAGACCGGCGCCGAACTGGACGCCGAAGCAAGGCAGGATAAGGCCAAATGAACCGGCTGGAAAAAGTACTGACGCTTGGCTTGGCGGAAGGGGTGGTGGAGCTGAGGGGAGTCGAACCCCTGGCCTGTTGATTGCGAACCAACCGCTCTAACCAACTGAGCTACAGCCCCTAAAAGAAGTGCAGGTGTCTGGGCGTATAGGAATGTGGGGGTATTCTACTGCGGAAATGCTCATTTGCAATGTCAAAATCCCAAAGAACCGCTATAGTAAAAATATGAATGCGGCACGAGCGGAAGAAACCGGCTATATCGCGAGCGGCGGCGCCTGGCTCTACAGTTGTTATCATCCTGCGGCCGGGAAATCTGAGGGCGGACTGCTGATCTTGCCGCCCTTCGGCGAGGAGCGCAAGTGTTCCTATCGGCTGCTGGTGGAAATGGCCCGGCGGTTGAGCAGAAGTTTCGATGTGCTGCGTTTCGACTACGCCGGCGCGGGCGAGAGCAGCGGCGACCATGCCGAGATGACGCTGGGGCACTGGCTGAGGGACAGCCGGGCGGCGCTGGCGCAATTGCAGTCGCGCTCGAAAGCCGGCAATTGCTGGCTGCTGGGCGCGCGGCTGGGCGCAAACCTGGCGCTGCGGCTGGCGGCCCCGGAAATTGCCGGGCTGGCGCTGTGGGAACCGCTGCTGAGCGGCGACGATTACTTGAACGAAATGATCCGTCGCAAACAGATCAAGGAAATGATGGGCGGCGGCAAGGCAAGCAGTCTCGCGGAAGAACTGACGAAGCAATGGGAATGCGGCGAGGCGGTGGACTTTGACGGTTTTGCCGTGAGCGCCGACTTGGCGGGCGAACTTAAGGAGATGGATTTCGCGGCTGACTTGGCACTGCTTGAAGACCAGAGGGCTCTGCTGGTTCACGTGAGCGGGGCCAAACGGCTGAGTAACGATTGGGCCCGGCTGCAGAAGGAATTCGACCAGGCCCCGAATCGGCGTTTCATAAGCATCCGGCAGAAACCGTTCTGGGGTTTGCTGGACTACCAGGAATCGGAGGAATTGAAAAGTGAAACCGTGGCATTCTGCCGTCCGCTGGCGGCCAGTTGAACTTTTGCTGGCCGTCGCGCTGGCCCTCGCCGGCACCGGTATGTGGGCTCAGACAGACGATGACGACGATGAGCTGGAAGAGCGCAATCTGGAGAAACTGCGCCAAGCCTTTGGCTACCGGCGAGACTTGGCCTATCGCCTGGAAGACCCCATGGTGGCGGGCCTGAATGTGGAAAAGGCGCTGGGCTTCTATCTGGCCGGGCGCAAGTTGAAGTACGATGACCCGGAGAAGCAGCTTGGGTTCTACAAGCGGGGCATGGCCGCGCTCGAGGAGGAACTCGAGCCCCTGCCGCAAAGCAAATGGCCGCCGAACCCGGCGAAGATAAAGCTGATACCGAGAGAGAAATTCAAACTTGATGACGAGGACTGGCAGTCGGTGGGACTGGAGCAGGCAGCCGAGGTGAAGTTTCAGGTGGTTGAATTTACCGTCGAGAAACTGAAGCAGTAC
>SDBT01011890.1_pt1 | contig 13988 bp, 12 predicted proteins | sample 2277101 | NCBI WGS metagenome assembly SDBT01 (sample SAMN10404973, study PRJNA504765) | marine sediment metagenome | isolation source: marine sediment core GS10_PC15, 103 cmbsf | place: Arctic Ocean: Southern Knipovich Ridge | collected 2010 | reverse complement strand
GAATTTTTTCAAACATGTTGGGGAAGTGGGACCTGTCGAAAATAAAATAAATCAGATTTATGTAGATAGTTTTAATAACAAGTGGTTTGCGACTGACGGTGGATTAAGCATTCTTAAGGCTGATGAAAATCTCTGGGATCCTGATGCCTGGGTGCATTATACACAGGATAATAGTGGATTACCAAACAAAATTGTGAATAGTATCTATGTAGATCAGAATAAAGGGGAAGCATATATTGGAACAGAATCAGGTCTTGCCATATTTTCCGGTTCATTTTCAGAAATAAAAGAAGAGTTAAATTCCGTTATCAGTGGCCCCAGCCCGTTTGTACTCGATGATAATACGGAATTTGTTATCAAGAATCTGGTGTTTGGCGCCTCGGTTAAAATATTAAATATCAATGGCAGATTAGTTCGGACGCTTTCCCGGGAAAATGGCAGAGTGGAAGGTGGACGGGCTACATGGGATGGAAAAGATCAAAGCAATGCCAGGGTGTCGAGTGGTGTTTATATCTATTTAATTTACAATGAAGAGGGCATTACAGCCAGTGGTAAGATAGCAGTAATCAATCCCTAGTTCAATCCTATGTTAAAAAAGTTATATATAAAAGATTTTGCTATTGTTGATCATCTGGAAATCGAGTTTGAATCCGGATTTCAGGTTCTAACCGGTGAAACTGGAGCCGGGAAATCTATTCTGGTCGGTGCTCTTCGTCTACTATGTGGTGAACGGGGGCAATCTGATCTTGTCAGATCTGGTTCGGACAAGGCGATTCTAGAAGCTGAATTTAAGTTTCCGATTGATAACAAAAAAAGATCTATGCTTGAAGAACTGGCAGTAGAATTAATAAGTGATATTATCATTATTCGCCGGGAAATCAATACCAAAGGAGTCAGCCGGGCATTTATAAATGACACCCCGGTCAATATGAATGCTTTAGGTACAATCACAGAACTCCTGATTGACCTGCATGGACAGCATCAACACCAACGTCTTATCCATCCGGAAAATCATATCTCTTACCTTGATGCTTTTGGTAAAATTCGGCCAATTTTGGAAAAATATAAATCTGCTTATAAAGAATATCATAGCCAAAAAAATCTGCTTGAAAGTCTTATTGAAAAAAGAAATAAAAGCTACGAAATACATGATCTTTATACTTTCCAGGTTAATGAATTAACAAAAGCAAATCTGAAGGAAGAAGAGTTAGAATTGTTAATTTCTGAGAGAAAGATTCTGGAAAATAATGAGGCCCTTTTTGACGTATCAAGTAAGGTGGCAACGCTTCTTTATTCCGCTGAAGATTCAGCATCAGGTAGAATTTCGGAGGCAACTAACAAGTTAAAATCCATGACCGAAATAGATCCCTCATTTATTGAATTAATTAAAAATCTGGAATCTGCACAGGTTTCGGTTGAAGAGACAGGCCGACACTGTGAATCATATGGTTCCAATCTTGAATTTAATGCAGACCGGTTGGAGCAAATCCGCAGCAGGGAATCTGAACTTGAATGGCTACTAAAAAAATATCAGGTATCCAATATTCCAGCTCTGATTACACGTCTTGAAGAGATGAAGAAAAATCTCGATGAGATAGAAAATTTTGATGAAAAAATAGACAAACTCGAAAAAAATCTTGAAGAAATCCGCAATAAATTACAGGAAATATCACTGGTTCTTTCCGAAAAAAGGCAAGAATCAGGAAAAATTTTTGAAAAGGAACTGGAGTTATTACTAATTTCTGTAGGCTTACAGAATGCCAGTTTCAAAGTAAAGCAATCATGGCAGGAAAAAGAGGGCGGAATAATTTCTGTCAATGGTAAAACATACGAATTGTCTGGAAATGGAATGGATCAGATTGAATTTAATGTTGGTTTAAATGTTGGTGAATCAACCCGTCCACTTCATAAAGTTGCCTCCGGTGGTGAGGTTTCCAGAATCATGCTTTGTATAAAAACACTACTTGCTGATTCTGATGATATCGCAACACTGGTCTTTGATGAGATCGACAATGGTGTCTCAGGGCGATTTGCACAAATTGTAGGTAAGAAAATGTTGGAAATCGCAAAACACCACCAGCTGATTGTAATTACACATTTACCACAGATAGCAGCCCAGGGTGATTCTCATTTTTCCGTTGCGAAAAAGGAAGTTGAAGGCAGAACAATCGTATCTGTACAAAAACTTAAAACCGATGAAAGAATTTTGGATATTGCCAAATTACTCGGTGGCGAACAGGTGACACCACAGGCGATTGCAAATGCAAGAGAATTATTGCATTTGAAAATTGATCTTCCTCTGGATCATAAAATTGAGAAAAATATGAAAATATGAACTTTCTTGCATTTATTTTCTTACTTGCTTAATTTAAATTTAATTTAACATATAACACGAAAAGGCGAGGTTGGAATAATGAGAACTTTAAAATATCATTTCTCCGCAAATATGCCGGATGATCAACCCCTTTTCCGAAGGTATTTCTTTAAAATATTTAAATCTAAAAAGGTGAAATCATCTCACCTGAGACATCCTGATGCAATACCTTCCGACGAGCTTAAAAAGCGTGTAATTGGCTTTGGAAAGGGTAAAAAAGTAAGTATTATACGTTTGAGTTATGAGGGCATTCCAGAGGAAAACCCCGTTGCTGTAAAAATAATCGATATAGGAAGCGATCATTTTACGGGTAAGTTTGTAAATGTGGATCGGGAAGTCAGCGAAAGTCAGGATAAAAAGCTTATATTTATAAAAGGTGGGGGAGGCACGATTGATTTTAGGTTCGTTGATGGCGATATCTTGACTATTGAAGAAGATATCGATGAAGAGATTATAGAAGAGCGGAGTGTTGAAGAAGTCCGGGAAATCCTTGAAGCACTGGATATTAAGGAAGATATCACCATTAGCTATTATGACACGGATAAGGGAGGCGTAATAAATGGCCTCGGTGTCCTCACAGATAAAAATATGGAAACTCTCGACTTTAAGGTCACACTATCTATGATTAATGAGATAAAATTACGAGAACTTAAAGAAGTATCATTAAATCTTGAAAATGATCAAATATTAGATCTGGAAGTTGTGATCTAATAATATAAAAACTTAAAAAAAGCCAACCATGTATTTGGTTGGCTTTTTTTATATGGTTACTGTAATAACTCTGAGTAGTAATAATCAAGTATCTTAAAAAGATAAAGGTTAGGAATTTTTATGCTGACAAAAGAACATATCGAAGAAAGTTTGAAGGAAATAATTTATCCCGGTGTGGGTAAAGATATTATTACACTTGGGATTATTAAGTCTATTGATATTTCTGGTGATTCTGTTACAGTTGAACTGGATTTACGAAGTGCCGACTCTAAATTGGTAAATAGTGTTGAAAATGCTGTAAAAGAAAAACTTTCTAACCTTGAAGGAGTAAATTCACTCTCGGTCAGAAAATCAGCGGGGGGATCACAAGCGGGCACAACAAGTACCTATTTACCGCAGGTAAAATATAAAGTCGCTGTAGCCAGCGGCAAAGGTGGGGTGGGAAAATCCACAGTCAGTGTAAACCTGGCAGTTGCATTGGCAAAACAGGGATTAAAAGTGGGCCTCCTGGATTCGGATATTTATGGGCCAAGTATTCCCCTTATGTTCGGTATCTCCGGTAGACCTGAATTTGATGGTAATAAGCTAATTCCTATCGAAAAATACGGTGTGAAACTTATGTCACTCGGCTTTCTGATGACAGATGACAGCCCGGTTATTTGGCGGGGTCCCTTAGTAATGCGCGCTCTTCAGCAATTGATGAACGATGTTGAGTGGGGTGATCTTGATATTATGCTTTTTGATATGCCTCCGGGTACAGGAGATGCACAGCTGACGATATCTCAATCGGTAGCTCTCAATGGTGCAATAATCGTTTCAACCCCGCAAGACGTGGCCCTTCTGGATGCTGTTAAGGGGGTTCAGATGTTTCAGAAAGTGAATGTTCCCATCCTGGGGATCATCGAAAACATGAGTTATTTTATTTGTCAACATTGTCAGGAAAGAACAGATATATTTTCTTCTGACGGCGTGCGAAAAGAATGTGATCGTCTTAAGGTTGATCTGCTGGGGGAAATTCCCCTGGATGTGGAAATAAGAATCAGTGGTGATGAGGGTATACCAGTCGTGGAAAAAGTGCCAGACAATGATCAATCCAAAGCATTTATGGAGATCGCAAAAAAAGTCAAAGAAAATATCTAACTTAAAAAATTTACCACTGATCGACACGGAATATAAAAATCAGAATCTGGTAGGCACACGGCACCTGTAAAACGGGGTCTTCGACATGCCGTGTGCCTAGTCATTCATCCCCACCCTACGCCACAAATACATCTTCGACCTTCTTTTAATAAAAGAAGGCGTACATCAAATCAGTATCCGGTATTTTTTTAGTAAGTTATTTTATAAATTCATATATTTAAAAGGTCCAATAACAGTGTGAATCTATAGGAATATCAGGTATTTGAATAATGCTGAAATATGATATTGTGATTGTAGGAGCCGGCCCTGCGGGGCTGGGATGTGCCATCTCCGCCATTAAGCGAAAATTAAACATATTACTAATCGATAAAGGCACTGTTGTTAATTCCATTATTAATTTTCCGGTGAATATGACTTTTTTTTCGACAACAGATTTGCTGGAAATTCATAATGTTCCCTTTAATAGCATGAATTTCAGACCAAATCGTACAGAAGCAGTAAGATATTATCAAAATCTGATCAGGCATTTTAATATTTCCACGGAAACACTGGCTACTGTTGAATCAATTGAGAAAAAAGAAGATAATTTCGAAATATCTTATTCAAAATCAGGACAAAGTAAAAGTATATATTCGCGAAAAGTGATCCTGGCAACAGGATTTTATGATAATGCGAATCTGTTAAATGTCGAAGGAGAGGACCTGGATCATGTATCTCATTATTATCAGGATCCTCTGAGACATTTTGATCAGGATGTTGTCATAGTGGGCGGTAAAAATTCAGCAGTGGAGGCTGCGCTGGACTTATATCGGACTGGAGCCAGAGTTAGCCTGGTACACCGGCACTCCGCAATAGAAGAAAGTGTTAAATACTGGATTTTGCCAGATATAAAAAACAGAATACATGAGGGTAGTATCGAGGCTTATTTAATTTCACAGGTTCGGAAGATTACTCCTGAGTTTGTTGAAATTACGAATAAACATGAGACAAAAAAATTGCCGGCCAATGCTGTATATCTTCTAACAGGTTATCATCCTGATATTTTTCTCTTAAAAAAGATTGGCATTCATTTTGACCAAAATTCACTGGAACCAAAAATAAATGCTGATTCTTTAGAATCGAGTTTATCGGGATTATATCTTGCCGGTTCACTGATTGCCGGACGTAATGCAAATAGAATTTTTATTGAAAACTCAAGAGAACATGGGGAAATAATCTTATCAGATTTAATAACAAAATTATAGTATCGTAATTCCGATTGGTTGACACCATCCCGCAAATCATATATATTCACTCAGGTGATCGATGGAAAATATTTACATCGGACTCATAGGAAGTCTCCTCGTCCTGGACACAACCGTAGCTTTTCAATTTCTGATTTCACAACCACTAATAGCCTGTACATTGCTTGGTTGGTTCTTAGGTGATATTCAATTGGGTGTGCAAGTTGGAATGTATTTACAGTTACTGTGGCTGAGCAGTATGCCTGTGGGAGCTGCAATCGTTCCGGAAGGGAATATTGCTGCAATTGTAATTACAGCTCTCGTTATTCGTTATAATAGTAATTACGATAATTTTAATATTATCCTGATCTGTGGTCTATTATATGGTATCGGGGTTAGTTATCTCGGAGGTGAACTGGTTGTATTATACCGAAAAACCAATCAATATTTATTACAAAAAGTATTGGCACTTGCCCGGAAGGGAAAACTTAATATTTTCGATGTGATTAATTATCTTGGGTTAATATTTCACTATTCGCTGATGTTTATCCTCATAGTGCTGGCAATGTATCTCGGCGATTTTTTATTTAAATATGTTCAAAATATTCCGGTAGAATGGGATAAATACTTCAAATATGGAGTTATGTCACTAATTGGTATTGGGGCAGGGCTTGTTTTGTCAGTTTTTAAGGAAAAAATGTATCATTTATTAATTGCCGTAGGCTTAGTCGTTGGGTGTTTACTATTTGTTCTAAAATGAAGCAAAATCGCAAAATAAAATTTCCTGTTTTTATAAGTGTATTTTTTCGCTCATTTTTCATTCAGGCTGTCTGGAATTATCAAAGTATGTTGTCCATTGGTTTTTGCTTTGCCCTGGCACCGGTCGCTAAAAAACTATTTAAAGACCGGCAAAAAAGAATTGAATTTTATAACAGGCATTTAAACTTTTTTAACGCGCATCCTTATTTCTCATCTTTTGCCTTAGGGGCCATTTCACGCGTCGAAGAAGATATGGTGCTGGAGGGAAAAGATGATTATTTTAAAGTGGATCGGCTGAAAAATGCATTAATTGGTCCTCTTGGTGCAATCGGTGATCAGCTGGTATGGGCAACATTGAAACCAGCTTCAATTCTTATTTGCCTGCTTGGGGTAATATTAATTGATAATTATGAGACAAAAATTATTTTTCTCTTTGTTCTTCTGGTCTTATATAATATTCCGCATTTGTATATTCGAATGTTTGGAATAATTAAAGGCTATCAGGCTGGATATGATGTATATAAAATGCTGAATATTGAAAGATTTAAAACGATTAAAAATGTCTATGGTGGATTGGGAGGGTTGGCTCTTGGTATAATTATAGCTTATAGTATACTGCAGAGCGGAGAATCTAATGGTGCTTATGCAATTGTTTTTGCCCTTAGTTTTTTAACTGCGTATTTTTATAAGAAGTTGCGCCATTCTGTTTACAGAAGTCTGGCCTTTCCGATAATATTAGCTGTTATTATTGGTGTAATAGTTGAGAATTTATGATTGAAGAAGTCTTAAAAATAATAAATAAACATGGTTTGCATGCCCGTCCTGCTGCACAATTTGTGAAGATCGCAGGAAAATTTATATCTGATATTAAAGTAATTAAGGATGGGTTGGAAGTTAATGGAAAGAGTATCATGGGGATCATGATGCTAGCAGCAGAACCGGACAGCGAAATAACACTTTTAATTAACGGTGAGGATGAAAAGGAAGCTTTTGCTGCTCTGAATGAGCTAATATCTCGAAAATTTTATGAAGATGAAAAATAAAGATACCGGGATAATCGGGAAAAAAGAAGTGATACTTGATGTTGTTCCCATTGTGCCAGGCCTGGCTATGGGTCCGGTCTATTATTTTCGTAAGTTTTCATTTAATATTGAGGATTTTGACTATTTAATTGAAAGTGTAGAAGGAGAACTTGATAGATTCAGAATCGCCTGTTCCAAAACGATTAATTTTCTTAGAAAGACAAAAAAACTAAGTAATGTCATCTATGAGGATCAGTTTTTAGAAATATTTGAGAGCCAGATTGCCCTCCTGGAAGATAAAATTTTTCTCGTTGAAATTGAAAATCTTATAAAAGATAAAAAATGCTCCGCTGCTCTGGCTGTGTTTACTGTATTCAGAGAAAAGATGGATTATTTTATGGGATTGGAAAATGAATACTTCAGGGAGCGGGCCCTGGATATACAAGATCTTAAACATAAACTACTTCATGCAATTTTTGGATTGGGAACAGAATATCAAATTTCTATTCCCTCCGTTGTTTTTGCAAATTATTTATCACCATCTGATACTGTGCATTTTAACAGAAATTTAATTCTTGGATTTGCCACAGATACAGGTGGAAAAACGTCACATGCGGCTATTATTGCCCGTTCTCTTCATCTCCCCTATGTTATCAATAAAAGAAATTTATCAAAAATCGTACAGAGTGATGATTTTATAATCCTTGATGCCTACGCTGGCAAAATGGTTATTAATCCGACTGAAGGCACAATTGAATCTTATAAGGAACAAAAGAAAAAATATCTAGATATTGAGATTAATCTATTAAAAGAATCAAAGCTTCCGACGATGACACTGGATGGTATCCATATTGATGTTATGGCAAATGTTGAGTTTCTTCATGAAATAGGTGATATAATGAGCTCGGGAGCAAATGGCATCGGATTATTTCGGACAGAGGGTGTATTCTTAGAGAAAGACGGTTTGCCCGATGAGGAGGAACAATGCCAGATTTATCGACGCTTTTCGGAAGAAATGAAAGATTTACCGGTTGTTCTTCGAACATTAGATGCCGGTGGGGATAAAATTCTGAAGGATTTAGAACAGCCAGAAGAGCAGAATCCATTCTTAGGTTGGCGGGCTATACGATTTTGTATAGACGAACAGGATATTTTTAAAACCCAGCTTCGAGCAATTTTTCGTGCAAATGTAAATAATAATATAAAAATTCTAATACCGATGGTTTCTTGTTTAAGAGAAATTCAGGAGACAAAAAAAATAATTAAAGAAGTTAAAAAAGAACTGACTAGTCAGGGGCAAATATTTTATCCTGATATAGAAATTGGTATTATGATTGAGATTCCGGCCGCAGCCTTAATGTCAGATGTTTTTGCAAAAGAGGTGGATTTTCTTAGTATTGGTACCAACGATTTGACACAATATACTTTGGCTGTTGATAGGACCAACCAAAAAATAGCCCGGCTGTTTAATGATATGCATCCCGCCGTATTACGATTAATGGAAACGACTATAAAAAATGCAAATAGTCTGGAAAAAGAGATCAGTATATGTGGGGAATTAGCCGGTAATCCGGAAGCAATCGCAATTTTATTGGGACTGGGCTTAAGAAAACTAAGTATGAGCCCTAACCTGATTCCAAAAATAAAAAAGGTTATCCGCTCCCTCTCAATCGCAGAGTGCGAGAAACTTGTAGAAAAGATATTAACATTGTCTTCTGTATTAGAGGTGAGTGAGCATACCAAAAAATTCTATAAACAGAAAATTTCAAGTGCTGATTTATTAATCTAATGGAGGTATAGAAGAATGTATTCAGTGGATAGGGACAATTTTAAACAGTATCTCTTAAACTTTCCACAACAAATCGCCGAAAGTCAAAAAATTTTCCTAAAAAACACACCCCACTTAAATAATTCTATACAAAATATTATATATCTGGGTATGGGAGGATCTGCAATTGCCGGGGATATAATAAAAGAGGTGCTATATGATAATTTGAACGTACCACTACAGATAAATCGCGGTTATGAAATACCGGGATACTGTTCGGAATCATCATTGATAATTGCTTCCTCATACTCAGGCAATACAGAGGAAACTATACATGCAGTAAAAAAAGCAGAAAAAACCGGTGCACAAATTGTAGCAATTACTTCCGGAGGAGAAATGCTAAAGCTGGCCAAAAGAAAAAAATGGCCAGTTCTGTTAGTTCCGGAAGGATTTCCACCGAGGCAGGCCTTTGGGTACTTGTTCTTTCTTGCATATCAACTGGTCTTACTCACCATTGATCAGAAAGTGTCTTCTGAAGAATTTGATTACTTAATTCATTTTGCCGAGTCAATGGTGCAGGTAAGTGATGAACAAAGTGTGGAGGGAAGGGCATTTACCAAGGATCTGGCCCTTCGCTTGAAGAATAAAATTCCAATTATTTATTCATCGGCACCATATATTGCTACTGTTGCTACCAGATGGAAAAACCAATTCCAGGAAAATTCAAAATCCATGGCTTTTAGCAATGTTATTCCAGAAATGAATCATAATGAAATAGTCGGATGGGAGATGGAGTCATTACCCTACAAAGATTATCTGGTGCTTTTTCTCGAGTATGAGCAACCAAATCCCCGGATAGAGATACGAATCCAGTTTACAAAGAGTATTATTCAGGACCGGGAGACAGAAGTTGTAGAGATCTATGCGGAAGGAAAATCTCTCCTCGCAAATGTTATTTCTCTTATTATCAAGGGTGATTGGATATCTTATTATCTTGCTTTACTTTATGAGAGAAATCCTGCCACGATTGTTAATATAGATTATCTTAAGAGTGAATTGAAAAAACATGCATGACGTTTGGGTTGATTTGTATATTACAGTATATTTAGAAAACAGGTTTTAGAAAGGAAACAGATGACGAATTATATCTTCAGTTCTGAGTCAGTAACGGAAGGACACCCGGATAAAGTTGCCGATCAGATTTCTGATGCAATACTAGATGAGGTTTTAAAAGAGGATCCTTTTGGGAGAGTTGCTTGTGAAACTTTTGTAACAACGGGATTGACACTCGTTGGCGGAGAGATTACAACAAAGTGTTACGTGGATATACCCAAGGTTGCACGTGGTGTTATAAAGGATATTGGATATACCGATGCTAAATATGGCTTTGACTATGAAACATGTGCCATATTGACCTCTCTCGACCAGCAGTCAGCTGATATTGCTCTTGGTGTTGATAAAGCAGGTGCCGGTGATCAGGGAATGATGTTCGGTTACGCTACCAGAGAAACGCCGGAACTTATGCCCCTGGCTATTCATCTTGCTCATGCTATTACCAAACAGCTCGCTAATTCCAGAAAATCCAAGGAAATTTCATTTCTACGACCTGATGGTAAATCTCAGGTATCTGTAAGATATATAGACGGCAAACCTGTGGCGGTGGAAAGTATAGTTGTGGCTACTCAACATGATCCTGATGTAGACTTAGATACACTCAAAAAAGAGATTATTAATAAGGTTATCAAAAAAAGTATTCCAAAAGAGCTGCTTAAAGGAGATAATGTAAAATACTATATTAATCCTACCGGTCGTTTTGTTATCGGTGGGCCGCAGGCTGATGCTGGTTTGACCGGCAGAAAGATTGTTGTTGACACCTATGGTGGTGCATATTCACATGGAGGCGGTGCATTCTCCGGCAAGGATCCAACAAAAGTTGACCGTTCGGCATCATATTTTGCCAGATATGTCGCAAAAAATGTTGTTGGCGCAGGCCTGGCAGATAAATGCGGTATCCAGGTTGCTTATGCTATAGGTGTTGCTGAACCGGTTTCATTGATGGTTGAAACCTTTGGTACGGGGAAAATTGAGGACAGCAGTCTCTCAGAATTGCTGTTCAAAATTTTCGATTTTACTCCGGGAGGTATTATAGAGGCGCTTCAACTATTAAAACCAATTTATCGTAAAACAGCAACTTATGGTCATTTTGGCCGTCCGGAAAAAGAATTTACCTGGGAAAGAACTGACCGGGTGAAGGATCTTTTAAAAGAGGTTTAAAATATAATCTACTTTGCGCGGTATTCCCGCAAGTAGTATCGCATAAATACATTCTCTACCTCGAGTTCACTGGCTGATTTTCCCGCCTTGGTGCGAATCTCAATAATATCAGAAAGCGTATGGGATTCCAGTATCTTCAATTCATCCTTATCCATCTCTTCTGTATGGCCGAACTCGAGAATTAAAATAAGTTTGTTCAGACGAATAAATTTAAAATTATATACGACAAATGGTTCAAATGCAGTGCCGGTGTCATTCTTGATAATCTCCATCACCTCATCCAGTCCCATCCTATCCTGGTAGGGTTTACGGGAGGTTAAGGCGTCAAAGACATCGGCAACGGCGAGAATTTTGCCCCCCAATGGTATATTATCACCATTCAAACCTTCCGGATAACCCTTTCCGTCGATTCTTTCGTGATGACTGGCTGCAATCTCAGGAATGGCGCGATATTTTTTTAAAAAATGAATCTTATTGAGAATGCTTTTAGTCAAATTTGCATGCCGCTTAATAATTTCATATTCATCTTCTGAAAGTTTACGGTCTTTGAATAGTACAACTTCAGGTACGCCAATTTTGCCAATGTCGTGCAAGAGCCCGGCAATACGGATAATTTCCATTTGTTCCTGATCAAATTTCATTATCCTTGCTATCTCGAGAGCATAAAGTGTCACTCTTCTGGAATGTCCGGCAGTTATATAATCCCGGGTATCGAGAGTTGTAGAAAGGGTTTCAATAAAACTTGTGAAGGATTTTTTTTGTTCTTCGATTAGAATAGCATTTTCAATTGCAGAGGCGGCAATATAAGAAATAGCAGATAAGAGATTTTCGTTATCTCTGGTAAAGGAACCACTTTTTCTATTTAGGACCTGAAAAACACCGATGACGTCGTTATAAAAATTTTGAAGTGGCATGGTGAGAATAGATTTAGTTTTATAACCTGTTTTTTTATCGACTTCCGGATTAAAACGTGTGTCTTTATATGCATCAGGTATATTAACTACCTCGCCCGTTTTCCAGACATGGCCCGCTATTCCTTTGTCTGCCTGAAATCTAATTTCGTCGTCTAACCCTATCGCAACCTTAGACCAGAGTTCATCTGTATTATCATCATATAGAAACACCGTACACCGGTCGGCATTTAATGTTTTCCGCACTTCTTCCATTATTTTAATAAGGAGCTTCTCGAGGTTAATTTCGGCAGAAAGGTTTTTTGTTATATTGAGCAATGTGTGAAGGCGCTCACGTTCCTCTTTCAGTTTGTCGATCTGACGCTTTAATTTGTCAGTATTCGATGAATTGCTCTCTTTTTTTGATTTATTCGATGTCTTCATAGTCTATATCTTCAATATCATTTCTATTTTTTAAGTCACTACTTTTTTTAGATTTTCCCTGAACGTGGGGATTTTGTTTTGCAGGAGTAATAAATCGTTTAACCATCCTGTAAAGAAAATATCCTATAATAGCCACTATAAGAAGTCTGAATATACCCATCTTATTTACTTATATTTTATGTGGAACGTAATATCGTGTTCCTACTGTATGTTGATTTATCTCATAAAGAATGTCCTGGTAATCACTCTCATTATGAACAAAATCAATGTCGTCCGTATTTATTACCAGCAGTGGTGTATCATTGTAATGAAAGAAGAACGTATTATATAACTCATTTAGGGCCTGAATATATTCTTCGCTGATATTTTTTTCTATTTTTCTTCCACGTTTACGAATAAATTCCATTAAATGATCTGTAGATGATTGAAGATAAATTACAAGATCAGCCTTTACTATATCTTTCTCCATAATTTTAGCCAGAGCATCATATAATTTCATTTCCTTTTCGCTCAAATTGAGAGTTGCAAAGATTCGATCTTTCGCAAAAATATAATCACTTATCATACATTGCTGGAAAAGATCGTGTTGGTGAAGGTTTTGCTGCTGCTGGTAACGACTCAAAAGGAAAAAAATTTGCGTTTGAAAGGCAAAATGTTCCGGATCATTATAAAAATCTTCGAGGAATGGATTTTTTTCGAATTCTTCGTAAACAGCTTTTGCCCCGATAGTTTGTCCTATCCTTGCCGTAAGACTTGTCTTTCCAGCTCCTATAACACCCTCGATTGCAATAAACCTTAAATCTTCTATGGCCATATTCTTTACCAGATTAAATCCAATTTGTGAATGCTCGACTGATCCTTACACAAGGTTAGGAAATCAGTGATCGTTTTATCTGAATCAGCCGATAAATAATCTTTATCTACTTCTAACATCGGTTCCAGGACAAATCTTCTTGAAGTGAACTCGGGATGGGGAACTTTTAAATCCGGCTCATTTAGAGTATAATCCTGACAAAATACAATGTCAATATCAATTTCTCGGGGTCCCCACTGAAAAGTTTTTTTACGGCCGATGGATCTTTCTATTTTTTTTATTGCATGCAAAAGTTCTCTGGGCGCAAGAAAAGATTCAAATTTAACTATAGCATTGTAAAAATTTGATTGATTTTTATTGCCCCAGGCTTCTGTTTCATAGATGCTCGATTTTTTTATTATATTGCCAATCGATTTTAAAGCCTTATATGCCTTAATAAGAAAATTATGACGTGGTTCAATATTTGAACCCAAACCTAATATATAGTTATATTTCATCTTTGCTTCTTCTGATTTCAATCTCGATGTGATCCATGAATCCTTTAAGAGGTACATGGGGCTTGCGTACCC
>SDBT01011889.1_pt1 | contig 13989 bp, 15 predicted proteins | sample 2277101 | NCBI WGS metagenome assembly SDBT01 (sample SAMN10404973, study PRJNA504765) | marine sediment metagenome | isolation source: marine sediment core GS10_PC15, 103 cmbsf | place: Arctic Ocean: Southern Knipovich Ridge | collected 2010 | reverse complement strand
CGCTCAAACTGTCCCGTCTCCCTCTCATTGATCCGGAAGTAGGTAGAGAGCTCAATCGGGCTGCGCACCCCCTTGGGGATGTAGACGAACGATCCATCAGAGAAGACCGCAGAATTAAGCGCAGCATAAAAATTGTCCCCGATGGGAACGACCGTGCCTAGATATTTTTCCAAGATGTCAGGATATTTTTTTGCCGCTTCGCTCATCGAGCAGAGAACGACACCCGCCTTGTCGAGCGTCTCATGAAAGGTCGTTCCTAAAGAGACCGAATCAAAAACTACATCGACAGCGACGTTGGCGAGCTGCTTCTGCTCAGCAAGAGGGATCCCCAGCTTTTCAAAGGTGCGGAGAATTTCAGGATCGACCTCGTCGAGACTGCTCAACTCCTGCTTTTTTTTGGGCGCAGAGTAGTAACGGATCTCTTGAAAATCGATGGGATTGATATTGAGTTGACCCCAATCCGGTGGGGCCATTTCCTTCCATTTCCTATAGGCTTTCAAGCGAAAATCAAGTAAGAACGTTGGTTCTTCCTTCTTTGCTGAGATGGCTCTTACCGTTTCTTCGCTAAGGCCCTTAGGAAAGGTCTCAGACTCAATCTCAGTCCGAAAACCATATTTATATTCCTCTCTTGAGGCAAGCAGCTCTTCTGTAGACATATCAGCAAAAATAATACCGCTTCACAGCCGCGTTGTCAACCTCAGCCCTCTAGAATCGTTTTCAAAAACGTCTTATATAGCCCTCAAAACTCTTGAAAAAATTGCTACGTTCATAGATAATCGGTAGCCCCTGGATCTCTTCTTCTCACTCCCTATTTCCCGCGGCTGGTTAACTTTAGTTAACCAATTTGTTATATATAATGTTTCATTTCGTTAATTAATTATATTTTTTATAAAATAATTGAATATTAATGAAATCGTAGAGTATAAGTTCAAGGTTAAATAGGTATATGAAGCAGATTTCTATGTTATTAGAGGAATATCTTCGAGAGTCCGGATTGACAAAAAAAGCCTTTGCAAAGTTGGTAGAAATCAGTACAACCAACTTGTGGAAAATTCGCAAGGGGATCTCCACCCCTTCTCTAAAGACTGCAAAAAAGATAGAGGAGTTCACCGAAGGAGAGGTCACTATGCGTGAACTCTTATTAGAGGAGACTTCAAAAAGTATTGAAGAGAAACCCTCACTTGAAAATCGCATTTCAGAGTTAGAAAAATGGGTGGAAGAGTTTGAAATATTGAGGGCAAAAAAATGAAGATTCCAACGCCTTCACATCTAGTATAGCTCTTCGAAGGTATTCCTATGTTCATCAAGCGTTGGATTGTCGGTCAGGTCGCTGATACGTATAGGGACTGCTGTTAAATAACCCTTGGCGAGTAGTGCAGTATCGCTATCGGGAGGATGATCTACACTATCTGGAACTTTGCCATCGAGCCAGTAGTAGGTCTTTCCTGTAGGATGTAGACGGCGATCGAACTCATCGCTCCAGTGGCTCCCCCCCTGAGCTGTCATTTTAAAGCCTTTGACCTGGTTGGGAATATTAACATTCAACAATGTCCCTGCTGGCATAGGGTTTTTGAGAGCATACTTGACAATATCTAGAATGTGTCTTTCTGCAACGTCGTAACGAGGATTATCATGATCCACACAAGAGAAAGCGATGCCAGGAACACCTTGAAGCACTCCTTCGATAACGCCGCCGACCGTGCCGCTATAGAGACAGTTACGCCCCGCATTCGAGCCCCTGTTGATCCCTGAAACAATCAGATCGGGAGGAGTGGTCAAAATATCGTTTAATGCTATTTTTACGCAGTCAGCTGGGGTGCCGCTGAGACGCCAAGCCGGAGTCTCTCCCTTCCACTCTGCCCTCTCAAGAAAGAGAGGGCTCATCAGCGTTATCCCCATCGAGATACCAGACTGCTCAGTAGAGGGTGCTACGATCGTGATATCGGCAAAATCTTTCAGAGCAGACCAGAGATGGCTAATCCCTTTGGCCCCGATGCCATCATCATTAGTGATAAGTATTGTCGGCTTTCTCTCCATCGCTGGTCTGCTCCTCTTTCATCCAGATAATAGCCCGATGGCTCTAAGAGTGCAAGTGAGCTCCTGGACCCCCTTTTTCAAAAAAAGTCTTATATCAACGCTTAATAAGCTTGAAAAAAAGGGCCATTTCAAAGATACTAATTACAATTAAATTGAGGTTATTATGACTTTAGCTCCTTTGATGGATACGCCAAGTGGTGTTATTGCGCCTATTCTTTCTTTCCTACCCTTTAGCGAGATCGAAAAGTTCCAACTTGTTGATAAGCGATGTTACATATGGATTACCAAACCTGAACAGTGGACTGACGAATGGGGAGCCAAACAAATAAATATTGTAGGTAAGGAATTGATGGTAATAATTACAAAAGCATTTCCTAATTATTTCCATGGAGCACGTCTTAACTGGTCAATGGCTCCTCTAGGAAATCACCCGACAGTAAAGGATTTAATCGAATTGCCCCTATCAACTCTCTCTTCTCCTCCCTATCCAGCGAATGTTATGAAAAGTGCTGGTAATTCTTATTCCTTAGGAGATGGGAGCTCATTTGAAAGAGAGGGTGATGTTATTGCGGTTGATAGTAAAGGAAACATCTTTATGGCGGGCACTAAGAGCACTGGAGATAATTCCATAATAGTCCTTGATAAGCATCTTCATCTCAAAGCACAGTACTCTGATCCAGACAACCTTAAATTTTCTAACGATGGGAGAGCTTTCGATAGGAAGACAGCCACGTTGTATCTACCAACAGACACCGACGACACTCAATCCATCACTGCTCTCAAGTGGGATGAGAAAGGGAATGAGTTGGTGTTTCAATGGAAATGCGCCATTCCAGAGCAGTCACGTTTTCTGAACTTGGTCACTCTCATTACCCTTTCTGGTCAAGTTTTTCATGTTAGTCATGGAGGAGCTATGTATAAGAGGGATCCAACTTCAAGACAGATGAAAAAGATTCTTTTAACAATGGATCAAGTGCTTTATAAAACAGACGATGAGTCGCGTGGTCGCGTTATTCGTTATCTAGAGTTAGATTCAAGGAAGTCGGTAGAACCTCCTACAACAATTCATGGAGTTACTTATAACCGTAATCCAGTTACACAGCAAACCAAGGGCATTCCTACAACGATTAAAAGGGATCCACTCTCTGGGGTGTGGGAGGGGCTTCCTACAGAAGAAGCGAGGATAGGTGACTTATTTGCATTGAGTCCAAGAGGAGATCTCTTTGTTGTTCGTCAGATATCACGGCAAAAAGCTGTGGATAAAATCAACCTCTATGCGCTCTATTCCCTAAATCTAGAGAGCAAAACCACTGCCTTCAAAACGATAGCTACATTCAGAGCAAGAGAGATACGCTCTATTTTTCTCGATTCAAAAGGATCTCTAATGTTTATACATACTGCGTTTAGTCACTGTATGGATGTTTATATAGAACCATTGAGATTCTCTGATAAAGGCGAGGCCAAGAGCGCTTGGAGGTATCGTTTTTCTTCTGCAACCAGAGTTCCTACATACATATGCGATCCGAGAGGAATTATTTATTTTCATGCAAAGAAAGGGCTAGTCGCTATTAAAGATGATGATAAGGGGGTCGACAATGTCGGCAATAAAATCCCTCATTGGATATTTTCTCATAAGTTTAAACGGACAACCCCCCCATCGTTAGACTCTTTTGGTAATATCTCATTTATCGGTTATGATGACTTCGAGAATAGTGAGCTTATCACCCTAGATCCTAAGGGCGAAATCTTTGATCCAACAAGCCCTAAGCATGAGAAGGCTGTTTCATTCTGGGGAAAACTTATTAAATTCTTCACAGATATTTGATAGAGAAGAACCCAATCATGTGGATGTAAATTTTCAAGATGCCGACCGATCTAACCCGGATTTCGAAAAAAAAATAGTTACTCTTCTGGTTTTAGGGGGAGTTGGGGCTATAATCCTGTTAGCCATCAAGCTTGTTAAGCTTTGGAAAAGAAACATAGGCAATGCGTCTCATCTCGTCATTAAGTGAGCGAGATCTTCAGGGGTGTCGATGCCGTGGGTTTCGTGGAGGGTCTCGTGGACTTGGAGGAATAGGCCGTTCTCGAGGAAGCGCAGCTGTTCGAGCTTTTCGGCGCGCTCGAGTGGAGTAGGTGAGAGGGTGACAAGGGCATTAAGCGCCTTTTCAGTGTAGGCGTAGATGCCGATATGTTTGTAGTAGGGTGTCTCGCTGAAGTCGGTTGCATCGCGGTAGTAGGGGATGGGTGAGCGGGAGAAGTAGAGGGCGCGCCCGTCGGAATTTGTAACCACCTTCACTACGTTGGGATCTTCAAGGGTCGCTCTATCGTTAATCTCTTTTTTAAGCGAGTAGATATCAAAGGCGTTCTCATCGACGGATTGGAGTAGATCTTCAATCATCGCGCGGTGAATAGAGGGCTCATCTCCCTGCCAGTTGACCCAGAGATCTCCCTGAAGGCTCTTCGCTTCGTTAAGTTCTACTAAGCGATCGGTTCCGCTCTGGCAGTCGATAGATGTCATGAAGTAGCGCCCTCCAAAGCTATCGATCAGCCGCGCGGTCTCTGGGGCGTCAATCGCAAAGGCGATCTCATCAAAGATCTCTGTGCACGCCGCTGCCTCCCACACTCTCTGGAGCATCGGTTTGTCTCCCACCATGCTGAGCACTTTACGGGGAAAGCGGGTAGACGCAAGCCTAGCTGGAATGACACAGATTATTTTCATTTGACCACTTTATTGTCTCTTTTAGCCCCTCTTCCATCGTCCATTTAGGGCGCCATCCGAGCGTTCTGATTTTACTTCCGTCCATGGCATATCTAAAGTCGTGACCGGGGCGATCGGTCACATAGGTAATTAACTCTCTTAGCTCTGCGCCGCCAAGAAGATCTAAGATGCGGTGGAGCAGATCGATGTTGGTGAGCTCGGTCTCACCTGCAATGTTGTAGACCTCTCCCCTCTCTCCACGCTCTAAGATCGCGCAGATCGCTGAGGAGTGGTCATCGACAAAGAGCCACTCGCGTACATTTTTTCCACTGCCATAGACGGGCAGTGGTTTTTTCTCTTGAGCGCGCTGGATCATGAGAGGGATAAACTTCTCTGCATATTGGCAGGGGCCGTAGTTGTTGCTGGCGTGGGAGAGGGTGGTGGAGATGGCGTAGGTCTGGGCGTAGGAGCGGACGAGATGGTCGGAGCTCGCCTTCGATGCGGAGTAGGGTGAGTTGGGGCTATATGGCGACTCTTCGTTAAACTTCCCCTCTCTTCCAAGCGCGCCATAGACCTCATCTGTTGAGATGTGGTGAAAGTGCGTCTCTTTATGTGCTCTCACATATTCGAGAAGTTGATAGGTTCCTAAGACATTGGTCTCCAAAAAGATCTGAGGGGCGGAGATGCTGCGGTCGACATGGGTTTCGGCAGCAAAATGGACGATGATATCGATCTGGTCTAGTTTTTCTAGCAGGGCGGCGTCGCGGATATCTCCCTGAATGAAGCGATAGCGGGGGTCATCTTTGCTCGTTCCGAGATTGTTCAAGTTTCCGGCGTATGTGAGCAGGTCGAGGTTGGTTATCCGCCCTGTGAAGTCACTTCTCTTTAAAAGAGTGCGAATGAAGGAGGAGCCCATGAAGCCCGCCCCACCAGTGACTAAGATGTGACCGCTACTTAGCTTTGATAACACTTTCAAGCACCTCCTCAAGACCTCTCTCCCAGTGGGGAGCGGAGAATTTCTCTGTCACGAGAAGTGAGGAGCGCGGCCTTGCTGCCTTGGCGCCAAACTCCTCTGTTGAGACGGCAGCGATCTCTTTGCAGCGCAGCGGCACATCTCTCTCTTCGAGCTTCTTCTTGATGATCTCTGCCCATTCAAACCAGGAGATCGCCCCTTCATTAGCGAAGTGGAAGATCCCAGACTGATCTATAATGGTGAGGACAGCCTCTGCTAGATCGTCGGCGTATGTGGGGCGTCCCCTCTGATCACTGACAACATGCAGGCTCTCTCTCTCTTGCATTAGCGTCACCATCTTCTTCACAAAGTCGTTGCCCTCCCTGCCAAAGAGCCAAGATGTGCGCACCAGACAGGCGCCGGGGTAGTGTTCAAATAGCTTTTTCTCTCCCGCCTCTTTTGTCTTTCCATAGATCGATAGGGGGGCGGGACGGGCATCTTCTCGGTAGCTCTCTTCCTCTCCATCAAAGACGTAGTCTGAGGAGAAGTGGATAAGCTTTTTCCGATGTTTTTTGGAGAGCTTTGCCAACCGTTCAACGGCCACGACATTGAGCAAGTAGGCCAGCTGCTCCTCATCTTCTGCGCGGTCGACCGCGGTGTAGCCGCTGCAGTTGATGAGATGGGTGAAGTCGAGCGTCTCAAATTGCGCTCTGACGGCGCTTTCATCTTCTACATTGACCTCGAGACGCGAAGTCGCCAGATAGTCTACTCCCCTCTCGCGACATTTTCGTTGGAAAGCTTGTGACAGCATCCCACGCTTTCCAATAATCCAGATTCTCATGACCACCTCATCTCGTAAAAATAGGGAGAATTTTGATCTCGCTCGGAGACGATCGGATCTTCTACAGGCCACTTGATAGCGACTTCCGGATCATCATAACGGAAGCCTCGCTCTGTCTCTGCGCAGAAGGGTGAGCTGACCTTATAGAGGACGTGCGCCTCAGGAGTTAAGGTGCAAAATCCATGGGCGAATCCCGAAGGGATAAAGAGCTGCTGATGGCTTTGATCATCGAGGAAGACCCCCAGCCACTTTCCAAATGTGGGGGAGTCGGATCGAATGTCGACAATCACATCATAAATTTTTCCGACAGCAGCGCGCACCAGCTTCGCCTGACCTGGCTCCGACTGAAAGTGCATCCCTCGGATTACCCCCTGCTTGGAGTAGGAGTGGTTATCTTGAACAAAGGGGCTCTCTAAACTCTGATAGCGCTTCTCATGAAAGGCCTCGATGAAGAAGCCGCGCTCATCTTCATAGATCTTTGGGGTGATCAGCTTCGCCCCATTTAAACTCAACTCTTCGATATCCATAGGGAGCAGAGTATACTACCCCTACCTAAATTTGACAATTAACAACTTAATGATGCGACTGTTCCATGGAGAGGAGGGGGCTCTTTCTGTCGGCGGTTGGAGAAGAAGTCGGCGCTGTTCTGGAGGGTGCAGAGGCGGGCGATTTCGATCTGGGCGCGGGGAATACCGGCGCCCTGGAGCTGCATTTCGCTGATGGCCCAGAAGTCGATGTAGGTGGGGCGCACTTGAAACTCCCAAAAATGGGTGGGAAGCTCTTCGCGGTACCCTTTGAATTCGGCAGAGTCTGGTCCCAAACTGGGGCCGATGCAGACGTGGAGATCGGAGGGCTGGGTGCCGTAGAGCTGCTTCATCTTTTCTACTGTCTTCTGATAGATATTCAAGACGCTTCCCCGCCAGCCGCAGTGGACATTGGCGAGGGCTCCATGCACGGGATCATAGAAGATGGCAGCTTGGCAGTCGGCATGTCTGATCAGAAGGCCCACCTCGCTCTCTGCACTCACCATCCCATCAAACCCATGGTGCAGCGCCAGCTTATCAGGTGATTTTTTCACCTCCAGAAGGGCATCTTTATGCACCTGCTTGAGTGTGACACCTCGGAGCTGAAAGAGAGCAAGTGCGCGCTCTTGATTGGCTATCTCTCTCATATTTAGATGGAGAAAGACACCGTGTTTGACCTCCGAGAAGGGCTGCAGAAGCTCAAATTCGAGCCACTCTAATCCATTTTTCTTTCGTCTCAGCATAATCTATGTTATTCCCAGCTTGAATGAAGTTTAGGATATTAGTGATGTTCGAGCAAGAAACTTTTGGCTCTTTTGTTAATGGCAGATGGCAAAAGGGGGGGAGCGCTGAGCCCTTTATCTCCCCTGTTACCAAAACTAAGTGGAAGACGCTCTCGCCTGCGACGGATGGGGAGATTGAAGCGGCGATCGAAGCGGTGAAAAAAAATCCTCTGAGAGAGATGTCCTCTTATGAGCGCGCTGACATTATAAACAGAATAGCCGCCCTTATGACAAAAAATAGGGAGGAGCTCGCCCTATGCATTACGATGGAGATGGGGAAGCCGATCGCTGATGCTCGGAGTGAGGTCGACTATGGCGCAAGCTACTTTCTCTGGTTTGCAGAGGAGGCAAAACGGATCTATGGCAAGGAGATTCCCTCTCGCTCCCTTGGCAAGCGACTCTACGTCCGTTATGAACCGATTGGAGCGTGCGCAGTGATCACTCCTTGGAATTTTCCTATCGCTATGGCTGCGCGAAAAATTGCTGCAGCTTTTGCCGCGGGATGTCCCGTCATCTCTAAACCGAGCTCGATCTCCCCCCTCTCTCTTCTACTCCTCGGTGCGCTCTCTCATGAAGCGGGTATTCCCAAGGAGTCGATTCATATACTCATCGGAGATGGGGAGAGGATCGGTAGGGCGCTCTTAGCGGCTGAGCACGTCCGGAAGCTCTCATTCACGGGGAGCTGCGAAGTGGGAAAAGCGCTCTATCGCCAATGCGCGGAGAGTGTCAAAAAGGTCACAATGGAACTGGGTGGCCACGCCCCCTTGATCGTCTTTGACGATGCTGATTTAGAGAGGGCTGTGGAGGGAACGTTCGCCGCCAAGTTTCGTATCAGTGGACAGACGTGCATCTGTGCTAACCGCCTCTTCATCCATAAAAAAATCCTCCCCGATTTTCTCGAGGGACTCATCCAAAAAGTGAAGGGAATGAAGATAGGTGATCCTTTAGACGAGGATACCATCTTCTCCACATCGATCCATCCCGACTCAGAGAGAAAAGCGCGCGCCCATATCGAAGATGCGATCAAGAGAGGAGCGAGAGCTCATCTCGGTGCTAAAGAGCCGCATGAACCGGAGATCTTGACCGGCATCACTTCGGATATGGTCATCTTTAATGAGGAGACATTTGGCCCCGTTGCGGGAATCATGGAGTTTGAAGATGAAGAGGAGGTGATTAGGCTGGCAAATCAGACGCCCTATGGTCTCGCTTCCTATCTCTTTACTGAAGGGCTGAGGCGGGCGGAAAATGTGACTTCAAAACTTAACTTTGGTATCGTTGGGCTCAATGATGGACGGCCCAGTGCAGCAGAGCTCCCCTTTGGTGGGGTGAAGGGCTCCGGCTTCGGTAGGGAGGGCGGTCCAAGTGGAATTTATGAATATTTAAGTGAAAAAGTTATCTCAGAGCAGCTATGAAATTTAGTTACTTCACCTTGATTCACAACCCGATCGCCTCCCTTGCATTTACAGCGCTGATCTTAGCTTTTATCAGCCTGTGGGTGCATAAAAAGCCGTGGCTCTGGGGCTCATTTCTGGCGATCGCTTCTATCTTTGCCTTCTATGGAAAGCTGATCGACTTTAAAGTCTTTGTAGCCTTGGGACTTTTGTGCATAACCCACCTCGTTCTTACAGCACAGATCAGAGGACTTGTCCGCCTTGGCGCCATCTTGGTTGCGTTTTTGATCTCTATCGCTCTCTTCGGCCATTTTTTTCCCGGCTTTCACAATTGGAAGCTGGGGAGCGCACTTCAAATCAGCGAGAACGCCCGACCCTACACCTTCTACCTCAACTTTGACAAGCCCTTCATCGGCTTCTTCCCCCTAGCGCTAACTATCCCCCTCATCCACTCGCGGATGCATTGGCGATCGGTTGCTTTCAAGACTATCGCACTCACCACACTGGGTATCCTCATCTTGATCGTCCTTGCTCTCTACCTACATTTCATCGAGATCGACCTGAAACTCCCCCACATCTCAGCCATCTGGCTTGTCGCCAACCTCTTCCTTGTGACCATTCCTGAGGAGGCGTTTTTCCGGGGATTCTTGCAGCGGGAGATCACCGATTTTATCAATACCAAATGGGCAGGACCGATCAGCGTACTCTTCGTCTCTCTTCTATTTGCCCTCCTCCACTTTGCTATGGTGAGAGATCTCTCCTATCTTTCACTCACCTTCGTCGCCAGCCTCGTCTATGGGAGCGTCTATAACGTGACAAGAACGATTGAGAGCAGCATCTTCTGCCACTATCTCTTCAACGTCGTCCACTTCTTCTGCTTCACCTATCCTGCCCTCCAAATTTGATGTGAAAGTTTTTTCTGGTGCTGTTGAGGGATTCAAGTTAGGGTGGGTTCATGGAAGAGAGACCGATCGAATGCAGCCTCTGCAAGAAGAGAGCGGATGTCATCTATAGCGAGATGGTGGGGAAGGCGACGACCACATGGCAGATGTGCCGCGATTGCCCCGTCTTGAAGTCGAAGCTTCAGGGAAGTGGTGCTAGAGGTGCTGGCGCGAAGAGAGAGAGCGATCTCTGCTGCAGCAGCTGCCAGACTTCACTCGAATCGGTGATGTTGGGGGAGCCACTCGGCTGCAAGGAGTGCTACGAGGTCTTTCAAGAGGTGCTGGTCAATCAGCTTACTGAGGCTGAGCTACTCTCCCCCCGGTTGAAGCCCTCTCCAGGTGGCAAAACGCGGATGTTACACATTGGAAAGTCTCCACGGGTGGACGAAAAAGTTCTTGGGGGCGCACGTATTCGCGAACTGAATGATGCCCTCACAAGCGCCTTAAAAGGGGAGGATTATGAGGAGGCAGCATGGCTAAGAGATCAAATCACACTTGCAATGGAAGAGTCGGATGAGAGAGCCTAATCCTTTTATCGATTTAAGAGAGAAGAGCTTTTGGCAGAAGAGTGAGACTCCCATCTGGATCGCTTCTAGCTTTTTTTTGCAGAGAAATCTCTCTTCTCACCCCTTTCCAATGAAGATGAACGCTGTCGAATCGGAAGGGACGCTCGCTGCTCTCAAGCAGTCGATAATGAGTACAAAACAGCTCGACATTCCCATCTTTTATGAGATGAGTGAGCTGAAACCTTGGGAGAGGGAGTATCTGCTCGAACATTTTTTTGCCACCTGCGATACGAATAATACCGAGTGCAAATCGGGGGTGATCGTCGATCAATCGGGGAGCTTTCTTGCGATGATCAATGGCGAAGATCATCTCGTCCTCCATTCGATCAGCTCGAAGTCGAATTGGAGGGAGGCGTGGAAAAAACTCTCTGAAATCGAAGCTGAACTCGATAAAAACCACTCCTTTGCATACTCCCCAAAGTTTGGTTACCTCACTTCGGAACTTGCCAACTCTGGAACTGCCTTAACGGCTCAGGCTCTTCTCCACCTCCCCACTCTTATCCATCTCAACCAGATGGACGAGGTGCTCCTCAAGCTATTAGAGGGCGAAGTTCAAGTCAGTGGCCTGACGGGACAGAGTGACTTTATCGGAGAGATCGTCATCATTCAAAATCGGTTTAATATCGGTCTCACGGAAGAGCATATCTTGAAAGAGGTAGATCGGGCGGCTACCAAACTGATGGAGCTGGAGAAGAGAGCGCGAGATGAGTTGAGAGAAGAGCCCAATGCTCTCCTCGTCGACAAGGTGAGCCGCGCCATTGGCCTTCTTAAACACTCCACGCAGATCGAGATAAAAGAGGCTCTCTCAGCTTTAAGTTTCATTAAACTCGGCATCGATCTAAAATGGATCTCTGGGCTCTCCGATGGGGAGATCAATTCGATCTTTTTCGGGGTCCGCCGCGCCCATCTTGCACTCTTTTCTAGCGGCGAAATCCAAAGCGACCAACTGCCACAGAGGAGAGCAGAGTTTTTACAGGAAGCACTCAAGCCGATTTCGATGCGATTATGAATGTTAAAGCCCTTCTCTTAATGGGGGGGGAGGGTCGCCGCTTGGGTGGAGATACTCCCAAACAATTTCTCAATCTCTCGGGGAAAAAGATCTATCTTCATGCCCTAGAGACCTTCCTCTCTTTTTCTGAATTTTCTGAGATCCTTCTCGTCTGTCATAAGAGTTGGATGGAAGCTGTTGCCAGCGAAATTTCCGATCCCCGCGTGCGTATTATCGAAGGGGGGCGTAGCCGTCAAGACTCTTCCTATCGCGGGCTGATCGCATGCGGAAGAGTGACCACCCATGTGGTGATTCATGATGCTGCGCGCCCCTTTGTCACTAAGAAGATCATTCAAGATAACCTCGATGCCCTCCAAAAACATGAGGCTGTCGATACCTGCATCCCGTCAACTGATACGATCGTCCATGCAGAAACTTTCGATCGCATCTCCTCTATTCCCAACCGAGCTAAGACCCTTCGCGGCCAGACGCCACAGAGCTTCTCCTATCCACTGCTTTTAGAGGCCCATGAAAATGCCACTTCTCAAAGTAGTACGGATGATTGCAAACTCATTCTCAACCTCGGCGGTAGGAGCGTGCATATCGTTCCCGGCTCGGAGAGCAATATTAAAATTACCGATGAACTCGATCTCTTTTTGGCCGAACAGCTCATGCGCGTGAGAAGGAGAGCGCCCTCCTCTTCCACCACCTCCCTGAAGGGTAAGGTCTACGCTATTACAGGAGGGACTGGAGGCATCGGCTCAGCACTCGCCAAGCTGCTCGAAGAGGAGGGCGCCCACCCTCTCATCATTTCAAAATCTTCAGCCACCTTTCCCGTTGATCTCACCGACTTCGATCAGACTCAAACACTCTTCGATACCATTTACGGCGAGCACGGCGCACTCGACGGATTGATCAATTGCGTAGGTTTTTTAGCACTCAAGCCCTTTAAAACACTCACCTCAGAGGAGATCGATCACGCCCTGTCGACCAATCTTCACTCCTTGCTATATAGCTGTAGATGCGCTCAGCTCAAAGAGGGCGGCCATATTATCAACCTCTCCTCATCCTCCTTCACTCGTGGCCGTAAGTCCTACACCCTCTACTCATCGGCAAAGGCCGCAGTCGTCAACTTCACCCAGGGGCTTGCCGAAGAGCACCCCGAGCTCAATATCAACGCTGTCATCCCCCAGAGGACAGCCACCCCCATGCGCCAGAGAAACTTCCCCCACGAGCAGCCCTCCTCCCTCCTCTCCCCCTCAGAGGTCGCCCAGGAGATCCTCACTCTACTCAGGCAGTCAGATATGACCGGTTCCCTCCTAGAAGTACGTAAAAAGTAGGAATCTTTTTTTTAGTGTACATTATTCCTAAAGAAAAGTATGATTATGGCGATTTTTGTTAAACCAGCAATTAGAGAGAGTGTATTATTAGAATTTCACTTAGTCTTGCACAAGTAGCATATCACATCGTTGAAGATTCGATTATAGTCGGCGCCTTTAATAGTGCCGCTGTGTTGGGTACCCGCGTCCTGAAATGGAACCCTCAAAAGTACCTGCCTGCCATCTTGAATCCTGTGATTTATAATTCTGTATATTGGACTTCAAAAAAAGTGCTAATTATGTTGGCACCCCGTTATTCACCCGATCCGAATTCCCGGGGTGTACATCAGATGATAGAGGGTTTTGTCAGGTATCAGATGAGAAGAGCCTATATAATCAACTTGATCTCGTTACAGCTAGCAGGTGCTGCAGCCTATATCCCTACCGTCATAATATCCATCTGGTACGCAGAAAACAATTTTTGTATCATAACACCTCTCTGTTATACACTCTCTTCAGGGATCTTCCAAATATTTAGAATTGGTGAAGACCCCTATCTCCTGCTTTAACCGACACTCCTACCCTGCAGAGGTCGCACAGGAGACTCTCAAGAGATTTTTTTAGAGATGGCGAGAAATGCAGGTTAGGGCAGTCAGATATGACCGGTTCCCTCCTAGAAGTACGGAAAAGGTAGGAATCTTTTTTTTAGTGTACATTATTCCTAAAGAAAAGTATTCTATTTAAGAATTGATTGGTGTTTTTTTGGAGAGCTCATGAAATTAGAAGCTAAAATATATGTCACTCTTATTGCCCTTGGAGTTAATGCTGCTGTGATCTGGGGTCGCCGCCTTGTCACCTGGCGCTCAGAATCCCTACTTCCTGGACTCCTCTCTCCAAGCGTCTTTGTTGCTACCGAACTCGCTACGGTAAAGATCTTGGATGTAATAACC
>SDBT01011888.1_pt1 | contig 13989 bp, 11 predicted proteins | sample 2277101 | NCBI WGS metagenome assembly SDBT01 (sample SAMN10404973, study PRJNA504765) | marine sediment metagenome | isolation source: marine sediment core GS10_PC15, 103 cmbsf | place: Arctic Ocean: Southern Knipovich Ridge | collected 2010 | reverse complement strand
ACTGCTGTATTTGGTGATGGCTGCTGTGAGCGTGGTCTTTCCATGGTCTATATGACCCATCGTCCCCACGTTCATATGTACTTTCGTTCGTTCAAATATTTTCTTTGCCATATGTCTTCTCCTTATAATAACATCATTATTAAAAATATTTTTTTCTGGTTTCTTTTGAAACGGGTGCATAGTGGGAAAATTCCATCGTAAACACACCACGCCCTTGTGTAGCAGACCTTAATTCGGTTGCATATCCAAACATCTCGCCTAATGGTATATCAGCATTAATAGCTTTTGTTTTCCCGGGTTTCGGCTCCATACCGTGGATCTCACCACGCCGTGAACTCAACTGTGCTAAAACATCTCCTAAATATTTTTCTGGCAGAACAACTTCAACATGCATAATTGGTTCCAGAAAAACCGGTTTAGCTTTCTCAATCCCCTCTCTAAAAGCAAATATAGCAGCCATCTTGAAAGCCATCTCGCTTGAGTCAACTTCATGGAATGAGCCATCATAAAATGTAATTTTTATATCAGTAACGGGATATCCCGCAATAACACCAGATTCCGCGGCTTCTCTTACTCCCATTTCCACTGATCGGAAGTATTCAGATGGTACAGATCCGCGCACAATTTTATTCTCGAATTGGACACCACTGCCTCGTTTTAATGGTTCAATGGAAAAAACAACATGTCCGTATTGTCCTCGGCCACCAGTTTGTTTGGCATACTTATATTCAATTTTAGGAATTTCCTTTGAGATTGTTTCCCGATATGATATCCGTGGTTTCCCGACATTTGCTTGCACATTGAATTCTCGCAGCATTCGATCTACTATGATTTCTAAATGCAGTTCACCCATTCCTGAAATTAAAGTTTGACCAGTATCCTCATCTACCCGAACCTTGAATGTTGGATCTTCCTCAGATAGACGCTGCAGAGCTTTATCTAATCTATCATGGTCTGCGGTAGTTTTAGGTTCGATCGCAACAGATATAACGGGGTCGGGGAATGAAATTCGTTCGAGCAGGATCTGATTATGAGCAGAACAGATAGTGTCCCCAGTGGATGCATTTTTCATACCCAGCACTGCGCCAATATCTCCCGCGCTGATTTCTTCAACATCCTCGCGGTGATCCGCATAGACTCTGATCAAACGCCCTACGCGTTCTTTCTTTCCAGTAGAAACATTGTAGGCCATCATCCCCTTGGTAATCTTTCCGGAATAAATGCGAAAATATGCCATCCGCCCCACATATGGATCCGAAACGATTTTGAATACTAATGCTGCTAAAGGTTCCTCTTCAGATGTTTTTCTGGTAATTTCTTTTTCTGTTTTCGGATCTATACCTCTCACTGGTGGGATATCTAAAGGAGAGGGAAGATAATCTACAACTGCGTCTAACAATAGTTGAACACCCTTATTACGCAAAGATGAACCACAAAAAACGGGGGTCGCTATATTATTAATCACAGCTTTTCGTAGCGTTATTTTTAATTCTGGGATTGTGATTTCCTGGTTATCTAGGAATTTGACAATTAATGAATCATCAAACTCAGCGATTGTCTCAACCAATTGGGAACGTTTTTCAGCAGCAATATCAATAAGATCAGGAGGGATTTCTTCCACCATTGGATCAGTCCCGAGTTCATCCCTCCAATAAACCGCCTTCATCTCAAGCAAATCAACAACGCCCATATAATCTGCTTCGGATCCGATTGGAACTTGCATTTGAATTGGATTTGCTCCAAGCTTTTCTCTAATAGTTTTTAGGGAATAGTCATATGATGCCCCCACCCTATCTAATTTATTAATGAAGCATATCCGCGGAACATGAAATTTATTTGCTTGTCTCCAAACAGTTTCACTTTGTGGTTCAACACCCTGAACACCATCAAATATGACCACTCCGCCATCAAGCACGCTGAGAGAACGTTGAACTTCAGCTGTGAAGTCGATATGTCCGGGAGTATCGATAAGGTTGATCTGATGATTCTTCCAAGTAGTGGTGATAGCTGCAGAAACAATAGTAATTCCTCGTTCCCGTTCCTGCTCCATCCAATCGGTTACGGTTGTTCCATCATCAACTGAACCAATGCGATGTGTTTTACCTGAATAAAACAAAATACGTTCAGTTGTAGTAGTTTTTCCAGCATCAATATGCGCGATAACCCCAATATTACGCACTCTTTCAAGAGGATATTCTCGCGTCATTTCGATCCCTGCCTAATTAAACGTATCTCTATCTTAGAGTTATTTTAAAAACGGAAATGCGAGAATGCTCTATTGGCTTCAGCCATTTTATGCGTCTCTTCTCGTTTTTTAATGGCTGGACCCTGATTTTCAGCAGCATCCATGATTTCTGCCGCAAGCTTCTCGGCAAAGGAATGTCCGCCTCTGTTATGAGTGGAGGAAAGTATCCATCTGATAGCCAAAGTTAAGCGACGGCGTGAATCCACTTCCATGGGAATCTGATAGGTTGCACCACCAACTCTACGCGGTCTTACTTCCATAATCGGGCCAACATTTTTTAGTGCCGCTTCCAACACCTCGACCGGGTCTTTTTTTGTTTTATTTTTAACAATATCCAGCATACCGTAAACGATGCGCGTGGCTGTGCTTTTCTTGCCTTTTTTTAGGATATGGTGAATTAATACCTGAACATTTACATTATTGTATTTCAGATCAGGTTCAACAACTCTTCTTTCGGGTTTACTTCTTCGCATTTAATACTCCAATAACTTATCTATAACTGCGGTTATTTTTTCTTCGGCTTTTTCGAGCCGTATTTTGAACGTCCCTGTGCGCGATCCAACACTCCGGTTGAGTCTAATGTGCCCCGGACGATATGATAGCGAACACCAGGCAGGTCTTTCACACGCCCACCGCGAATCATAACAACTGAGTGTTCCTGCAGTTGGTGGCCCTCGCCAGGAATATATGCAGTAACTTCAAGCTGGTTAGTCAAACGGACACGGGCAATTTTTCTTAATGCAGAATTAGGTTTCTTCGGCGTCATAGTACGAACCACTGTGCAAACTCCACGTTTCTGTGGAGCACCTTTCGATTGGCGTACTCTACGTTGTTTTTTAGAGTTGTATGTATAAAGCAATGCGGGTGCCTTGCTTTTAACTTTCTTGCTTTTTCGACCTTTTCGAATTAATTGATTGATAGTTGGCACTTCCAAGCCTCCAATTATTTACTTGCTTTTTATTAAAACACGAAGATTGGAGTATATCACAGGCATATCCCCTCCGTCAACGTGTTATTTGAACAGATTATCAATATTCTTACCTAAGCCCAATAATCCAGTATTAAGTTTGACGGGTCTTATTCTCTCCTCATCTTTCCCAAATCGGATCACATCACCAGTATCCAGCTCTGCTTCAACCGCCAATCCTAAACTCTGCAGCTCCTTCACAAGAACACGGAATGAAGCGGGCAAGCTCGGTTCTTGAATTGGTTCATCTTTAACGATTGATTCATAAGCAGAAACGCGACCTTGTACATCATCCGATTTTATGGTTAACATTTCTTGAAGTGTATAAGCAGCTCCATACGCCTCTAACGCCCATACTTCCATTTCACCAAAACGCTGTCCTCCAAATTGCGCCTTGCCCCCCAATGGCTGCTGAGTAACAAGGCTATATGGTCCAGTGGAACGCGCGTGGACCTTATCCTCCACCAAGTGATGTAACTTCAAGATTGTCATAAAGCCAACTGTTACAGGCTTTTTCAATGGCATTCCAGTTTTACCATCACGCAAAATTTGTTTCCCCAATATTGGTAATGGATCTCCAGTTTTTGCCATCACCTGGTTTGCTTTCGCGTGTATCTTTTCATCAGCTATCTTCTTTGTATTTTTGCCGTGCCTTCCCAACCAGATCTTCAAACACTCCAGGACAACTATTTTATCCATTTCATCCGAATCACCTTCTATATCTCGAAGACTTTCAAAAGCAGGTAATTCTTCTGGTTTATACCCTTTATCACGCAGCCACTCAATTAGTGTGATGTGACGGGCATAGTTGGTATCTGTTGAAAACTTATAAACATCGTATCCTTTTCCACCCAGCCAATTTTCAAGGTAAAGTAAGCGAACCTCTTCATCATCCTTGATCATCTCGGAATCATAATTCTGTTCTTGGATCCAATCCCAGGCAGTTTCGCCAACATCTTTCCAGGCAGTATCGATCAGCCATGCACGTGCCAGCTCAGCTTCAATCTCACTTTCGGATGCTCCATCAAAAACCGGCGTGATTGCACGGAATCCAAGTCTGGATGCCGCCCACCCCAAATGGGTTTCCAAAACTTGACCAATGTTCATTCGTCCTGGAACTCCCAAAGGATTCAAGACAATATCAACAGGCGTGCCATCTTGAAGCATCGGCATATCTTCCACAGGTAGAACACGGGAAACTACACCCTTGTTCCCATGTCTACCAGCCATCTTATCGCCAACAGTTAATTTCCGCAATTGCGCTACGGATACTCGAACCATTTTTTCAACACCCGCCGAAAGGTCATTATTTTCTTCACGTGTGAAGACTTTCACGTCAACGATTTTCCCACGTTCACCATGCGGCATGCGCAAGGATGTGTCTTTCACGTCACGTGATTTCTCTCCAAAGATTGCACGCAGCAACCGTTCTTCAGGGGTTAACTCTTTTTCACCCTTTGGGGTTATTTTACCCACCAGAATATCATTAGGCCCTACTTCAGCACCAATTCGAATGATCCCATCTTCATCCAAATCCTTGATAGCGTCTTCACCAACATTTGGAATATCTCGTGTGATCTCTTCCGCGCCTAACTTGGTGTCCCGTGCTTCTACTTCATGTTTTTCAACATGGACAGAAGTAAAGCGGTCTTGCTGCACAAGTCGTTCAGAGATTATGATAGCGTCTTCAAAGTTTCCCCCATCCCAAGAAACAAAAGCAATCAGAACATTCTGCCCAAGCGCAAGATTTCCTCCTACTGTCGACGAAGAATCCGCGATCACATCCCCTTTTTTAATACGCTGGCCTTTTTGAACTGTTGGCCGTTGGTCAATGCATGTGCTTTGATTAGAACGTTGATATTTTTTCAGGGAATACACTTTATTCCCGTCAGATGTTTTTATAGTAATTTGGTTGCCTGTCACCAAGATAATTTCACCATCTTCCTGAGCTGTAACCACTTGGCCTGAATCCATCGCTACGTATCCTTCCAAGCCAGTTGAAACAATTGGTAAATCAGGCACAACTAACGGAACGGCTTGCGCCATCATGTTCGATCCCATCAACGCACGGTTTGCGTCATCATGCTCTAGAAATGGGATCAAAGAGGCACTGATTCCTACGATCTGGTGAGGTGATACGTCTATATAATCAATCTTCAAAGGGTCACTTGTAATAAAGTCAGCCTGATAGCGTGACGATACGTGTTCATTGACGAATTCAAGATTCTCATCAATCATCGTATTCGCCTGAGCAATATTTTGTTGGTCTTCTTTATCTGCAGAAAGGTATTCCACATCATCTGACACAAACGGATGGATTGGAATAAAATCAAGATCTTTCTTCAACTTCTTTATTTCTTTGAATGAATCTGACGTGATTCTTTCTCCCGATTTTAATATTTTCTTTCCGCTTCCATCCACTACATCTTCCCGCACCATTCGCCCAACTAGTCGTTTATTAGATGGTTTAAATTGTTTATACACTTTTCGGTAAGGTGTCTCGAGGAAACCAAATTCATTTACTCGGGCAAAAGATGCCAAACGACCTATCAACCCAATATTCGGTCCTTCAGGTGTTTCTATAGGGCAAATACGACCATAGTGAGAATTATGTACATCACGTACATCGAATCCAGCGCGTTCACGACGTAAACCGCCCGGTCCCAACGCAGATAATGTGCGTTTATGCCGGAGCTCTGAAAGCGGGTTTGTCTGATCCATGAATTGTGATAATTGGCTGGAGCCAAAGAATTCCCTCAAGGAAGAGACAAGGGGGCGAATGTTGATCAAACTAACCGGTGATACCTGATCCTGATCACGAATGGACATTCTTTCCCTAATAACCCGTTCCATACGTCGCATACCAATTCTTAGTTTATTTTGGATCAATTCGCCTACTGTTTTAATCCGGCGGTTGCCTAAATGATCAATATCATCTTTGTCCTGTTGTTGGTTATTGATCATGATCATTCGCCGTATAATTTGCACAATATCCCATTTAGTGATCGTTCTGTGCGAAATCGGGATTTTCCCTGAAAGATCCAATTTCTGGTTAAGTTTGTATCTGCCTACGCGTTCCAGGTCATAACGCCGTTGGTCAAAGAGCTGTTGAATTAGGAATTCACGTGCATTATCAAGTGTTGCCGGATCACCTGGGCGCATTTTTCTAAAGAATTCAAGTAATGCTGCTTCAGCGATCGTTTTCCCGTGCGAAAGATCCCATTCAGGCTCTTGTCGAATTGTCAGCGGGATAAAACCCTGATCCGTATCCTTATCAATATCCTGAAATAATTCTTTTAATTCCTCGTCCGAACCAGTTTTAAATGGAGTATCAATTATTCCATCATCAATAGCTGCAAGAGCTCGTAAAAACACAGTGACCGGAACCGTTCGCTTGCGGTTGAATTTTAGAATAAAATAACCATTTTTGCGCGTCTCAAACTCCATCCACGCGCCTCGATCAGGAATAAGCTTAGCTGTTGCTAATTTTCTGCCAGTTGCACGATTAACCGGTGCACTAAAATATACACCTGGCGATCGGATGAGCTGGGAAACCACCACACGTTCAGTGCCATTAATGACAAAAGTCCCCTTGTCTGTCATTTCCGGAAAATCACCGAGGAAAATTTCTTGCTTGATAGGTTCAGGGATTTCTGGTCCCGCTAAAAGAACAGACACATATAAAGGACAAGAATAAGAGAGATCCCGTTCGAGACACTCTTCAATCGTATTCTTTGGTTTCTCAAACCAATATTTAAGATCAAAACTCTCGACATCTGGAGATTTGCTTGGGAAATATAACTTTATTCCTTTTGTATAAGATTCAATCGGTGAGATCTCAGTAAAAAGATTAGCTAAGTTCTCTTCTTTCAATCTTTTGAATGAATCTATCTGAATTTCGATTAAGTTGGGTATTTCTAAAATAGAATGAATGCGAGCGTACGACTTTACTGGCATTACAGAATTCATTTATTTCTCCTGGATTTCAATTCACTTAAAAAAACCATCATTTGACAATCTTATATTGTAACCATATTGCCTATTTTGGTCAAGGATTTGTTGTATTATTTGAATCACCAGTAATAATGTCACACTCCGTGAGAAACTATGGAGATGAGACAAATCACTGAGATATAAGGGCTGGGCCATCCAGTGTATCTTTTACATCCCAACCATTATCATTGATCTTCTTTCTTATACGATCTGCTTCTTTCCAATTTTTCTTTTTTCTAGCAGATTCCCTCTGGTTGACCAACGCGAATATTTTAGATGTAGGTTGCGGTTTTTCAGAGTATTGAGCCTGGGCAACAATACTCCAGGTGAAGTCATCAATCAATGCCTCGCGTTTTGGAATGATCAAATTCAAGCCGAGTTCATTAAGGTCATATTTGCCTTTGGGAAAGGTCCGGATAAGGCCATCTTGTTTAATAGTCACAGAACCCTTTCCGAAGATATTGCATGAATTCGAACCTCGAAAGTTGATACAAACGGCGGTTTGTTCATCGATCCCAATGAGAGTAATTTCAGGTGGAAGCATTCTGCCCAACTTATTAAATCGTTCAAGCCCCATGAAACAGCGAGAAGTGTCAAGGTCTGAACCGCCATCTTTATTATTCCAATGCGGGACAAAGACAATACTTAAACCATAATTTTCAAAAAAGTTCAGCCCTTTTACCCAGTGTAGATCCTCGCCCACCTTATATATTTCATAGACAGGCAGGGTAAGGGCACTGATGGCAAGCACCGCAGCACTAGATAAGGTAAGAGCAGCCCCACGGTAATGCATTGCATATAAATATCTCAAGGTGAGGCTATTTTCAAGCTGCCTCACAGTGTAAGTTGGACTACCCGGTCCCATGAAGATCCAATTAGAAGTCAACATAGGTTTTAAGATGAGAGGATCATCAGGACTGAGATTGGTGCCTTTTGCGCGAGCAGGAATCAAGCGGCTAAACGGATGGTAGTTTGACAGGCGCCGTTCGATAAAATCAGCAACATTTTTAGCAACTTTTTCCGAGTTATTTTGAAAACCAGCGGGAGTTTCAAGGAAAGAGATATCCAAAGGACTGGTCATTTTCCGAGCAATAAAATCATATGCCGGACCGCTGGAGGGGAGTGTTTCTCCAGAACCAAACAAAACAATTGGGCCGGGAGTCTTGGCAATATTGTTTTTATTCATTCTATATATTATATGGATATTGAGATATTATTTATTGGTAATATTATGAGAATGAAACCAACGCCTGTGATTTCAAAGATCATTTTTATTATCTGCATTCATCTAATAGCATCCTGTCAACCAGCTGGTGATGAAACTTTCAATACATCATCACCAGTCCCATCGAATCATCAGACATCTTCTACCCAGACTTTTGATAAAACAATTCAAGAAGATGACAACGATGATTTAGTAAACAATAAAATTTCGCAAGACATAGAAATTGAATTTTGGCACCCATGGGCGGGCGAAACTGCCGAAATGGTTGAAGAGTTGGTTGATAATTTTAACCGGGAGAATCCCTGGTCAATTACGATACACAGCATCTCCCATGCCGATCAAGATGTTCTTATCGAAGATCTCACAGAAGCATTTATCAATAAAGAACAGACACCAGATCTAATCGTTTCCACCAGCCAAAGCTTACAAGCCTGGTATGCTGAAAGATACCCGCTAAAAGAATTGGGACAACTGATCAGATCTGATAATGAAGGCCACACGGAAGAAACCCTGCCGAGAATCCTCCCGATTTTCTGGAATATTGATGTGGTTGATGAAAAAAGAATTGGAATTCCAGCATACCAAAGCGGACATTTTCTTTTTTACAATCAAACCTGGGGAAGTGATTTAGGTTTTGAAGATTTTCCCAGGACAATTGAAGCATTTATAGAGCAAGCCTGTGCTGCCGCAAATAATAACCTGAATGACACAATTATTGAAAATGATGGTATGGGTGGTTGGATATACAGCAGTGAGGGGTTATCTCTTTTATCCTGGCTGAGAGTTTTTGGTAGTGGGAGTTTGATCAATTCTCGTTCGCAACCAATCCTTACGGAACATGAAAATATTAATACTTTTACTTTCCTGTATGACTTATACCTGAAAGACTGTGCATGGAAAAGCAATGAACCGCAGCCGCATGCATATTTTTCAAACAGATTAGCTCTTTTTTACAGCGGGCAAATGGAAGATATTGTCAGGCAAATTAAATCCGATAACGCCAATAAGAATACAGATAAATGGGTGCTGATCCCATATCCTTCTACTATCGGAAAACCCTCTGTCATTGTTGAGGGATTATCATACGCGATCACCACAGAGAATGAAGAGCGGTCACTTGCCGCATGGGAATTCATAAAATGGATGCTTACACCTGAAAATCAGGCAGCTTTTGTAGAAGAAACAGGCGTTTTCCCATTATCCAACGAAGTGATTAAACAAATGGATGTTAAAGCAGAAGTTTATACAATTTGGAAAGATAGTTTGCAATATCTGCCATTTGCACAGGCAGAACCTTCTTTTATTGAATGGTACGCAATAGAAAAAGTATTGGAAGATGTAGGCTGGCAGCTAACTCAATATACGATGCAGTCGGAGAATATCCATACCATTCTATCGGATGCGGAAGTGATGGTAGGGGAATTTGAATAAAAAAATGAAGAAAGAAAGAGCGATAGAGCCAATCATCATCTATACAGACGGAAGCTGTGACCCGAATCCGGGACCCGGAGGGTGGGCGGCATTGGTCATTATAGGTGGCGAAGAAAAAATGTTGTATGGTTCTGTCGCAGCAACTACGAATAATCGCATGGAATTGATTGCGGCAATCAAGGCGTTGAAAAGCATTGAAATCAGAAAACCGATTGTCCTCTTTACAGACTCGCAGTATTTAAAAAAAGGAGTCATGGAATGGATGGAAAATTGGAAATCGCGCAATTGGAAGCGAAAGGGCGGAAAGCTTGCAAACGTAGATTTATGGAAAGAATTATCCGAAGAAACAGAAAAACACAGCATTAAATGGCAGTGGGTCAAAGCTCACATAGGTAACAAGTACAACGAACAAGTTGATCGGAAGGCAAAACAATTAGCGTATTCGGCAAGAAAAAAGAGATAGGTTGATTTCCTATCTCTATAAGAGGCGACGACGGGATTTGAACCCGTGATCAGGGTTTTGCAGACCCATGCCTTCCCACTTGGCCACGTCGCCCTGGGTTAAAAGATATTATAAAAGGCACTTTACCCTTTGTCAAATACCTCTTCAAACAATAAATAAAAAAATGCCTTATGGCATTTCCAGAGCGGGCGACGAGGCTCGAACTCGTAACCTTTTCCTTGGCAAGGAAATGTTCTACCAATTGAACTACGCCCGCGGACAAATAAAATTATATGTGATTTTAGAATATTGTCAACATCATCTAAAGGAAAATGAGAAATAGAATTATTTATTTATATGAGAAGTAAATGGATAGTACAATATCGGCGTAATAAAAACCCACGTCCATAGGTCCATATGCTTTCAAGGCATTCCGTATTGACCCAGAGGTCTTAAGAAAGCCAGAAAGCATGCGTGCTCCATAATTAATATTTTCATTAGGGTCGAGAAGTTCGGTAATTGAAGGGCGGCTCTTGAAGCATGGATTATCACCACAAATAAAACTGGATGCAATTCCATCCCTGGGCATAATCTGCATGAGGCCAACCGCGCCACTTGCCGATACAACTGTTTGCTGGCCACCGCTCTCCTGCAGCATTACTGCGGCAATAAGGTTTGGATCAAGCCCATTTTGATCAGCGGAAGATTCAATCTCTCCCCTCCACTTCTGAATTGATTGCGGGTATTTCACACTCATTTGCTTTTCAGATACAGGTAAAATTAGATTGGCCTGATCAGAGTCAATCCTTTGATCAATTTTATCAATAGCATAGACATTTATAAAGCTTGAGAGAATTATCAAGAAAATAGCAGATAGAAGAATGGACGGGAAAACGAACAACCGGGGGTATAACCTGACCATACGTGAATTATAGTTCTTTTGTTCTAATAACGCAATACATTACTTTCGTGAAAGGTCGCGTATTTTCTCAAAGCCGCGGCGTATTATTCCCTTAAGTTTCTCAGCGGTGTGTTCATATTGCTCTATTGTCCCACCAACCGGGTCATCAATTTCAAAAACCTCTCCGATCATTTCAGAAAATAAGAACACGTTATCCGCTGCCTCTGGAAAATTACGTTTGATGAAGAGCTTATGATCAGATTCCATGCAAAGGATCAAATTAAATTCCTTTAGCAGTTTTTCTGATACAGCTTGTGAAGAGTGAAAATTCAGATCGCACCCCATTTTTTCGACGGTTTGAACCGCATACCGGGTTGCGGGTTGGTCGGGATATGCCCAGCATCCTGCAGACGCAATTTTCCATTTTTCAGGATCATACCCATTATCCTTTAGATAATAAATGAACAATGCCTCAACCATCGGTGAGCGGCATTGGTTAGCTGTACAAACAAACAGGGTTGAGTATTGGAGTTTTTTAGACACAGGCGCCAGTTCTTATCTTCCCATGCTCACGACCTGTCGGTCCCAACGATGCCAGCCACTAAATTTATTTTCGACAACTTCTCTTCCCTTCCCCGGGCTTTTTAATCCAAGCAACTCCAGATCGGCATCCATCATAATGCGAACAAGATCACGAAACCTGATCTTCGGTGTCCAGTTCAATTCTTTTTTAGCTTTCGAAGGATCTGAAAGGAGAAGATCCACCTCTGTGGGGCGGAAATACCGCGGGTCGATACGGACATATTTGTTGTAATCAAGATCAACATATCCGAATGCTTCTTCAAGAAATTCTCTTACGGAATGCGTTTCTCCGGTGCCGATGACGAAATCTTCTGCTTTCTTGTAGCGCATCATCAACCACATAGCTTCTACAAATTCCGGCGCATATCCCCAATCTCGCTTGGAATCTAGGTTGCCCAAGTAAAGATGTTTCTGTTTTCCTGCAACGATCGAGGCAACCGCTCGCGTTATCTTTCGGGTTACAAAAGTTTCACCCCGGCGGGGTGACTCATGATTAAAGAGAATACCATTGCAAGCAAAAATTCCATACGCCTCCCGATAATTTCTCGTGATCCAATACGCATATAATTTTGCGATTGCATAAGGGCTTCTTGGGATAAAAGGCGTTTGTTCATTTTGCGGGGAGTTTAATCCTCCAAACATCTCGGAGGTGGAAGCTTGATAAAAACGAGCATCAACCCCACTCTTTCGTATTGCTTCTAGAATACGCGTCGTACCTAAACCAGTTACATCCCCGGTATATTCTGGCATATCGAAGCTAACACGAACATGGCTTTGAGCGGCAAGATGGTAAATCTCATCCGGTTTAATGTTATAGACCATGTGCTGCAGGGTTTCGCCAACTGCAATATCTCCATAATGAAGATATAAATTAACCTTAGCTCCATTATGTGGATCCCGGTATATGTGATCAATTCGGTGAGTATTAAAAGTGCTAGCCCTGCGAATTATGCCGTGCACCTCGTAGCCTTTATGGAGCAGAAGTTCAGCTAAATATGAACCATCCTGTCCTGTAATCCCTGTAATCAATGCTTTTTTCAATTAACCATCTCCGATTTGAATAAAAGGTAGTATAACAATTGAAATAACTCATGTCAATCAAAGTAAATACGCGATTAAAAAGAGGTTTGGTAATAACCAAACCTCTTATATTGTTTCGCTTCTATTTTTTCTTGAATATGATCGCTTCCTCTTTTTCATCGAAATCCACCTGAACCTCATCACCTTCTTTAAAGTCGCCGGAAAGCAATTTGATTGAAAGGGGGCTTTCGATTTGCTTCTGAAGGGTGCGCTGCAGCGGTCGTGCACCGAAACCGGGATCATAACCTTCCTTCGCTAACCATTCGCGGGCATTTTTGCTTAAAGAGATTTTCAACCCATGTTCAGCTAATCGTTGTTTGATCTCAAATAATTGGAGATCAACAATCTCATACATTTGTTCAAGTGAAAGCGGTGAAAAGATAATAATCTCATCGATTCGATTGAGGAATTCTGGCCTGAAAGTATCCTTTAGAGATTTCTCGATCTTTTTATTGGCTTCAATATCTTCAGCATCTCCGCTTTTCTGCAAGAACCCCAAAGTGCCTCCGCGGCGAATGAATTCTGTACCAAGGTTGCTTGTCATGATAAGAACCGTATTCCGAAAATCAACTACCCGGCCTTGCCCATCTGTAAGGCGCCCATCGTCAAGTATTTGAAGGAGCGAATTCCATACTTCCGGGTGCGCTTTTTCAATTTCGTCAAAAAGCACCACTCGGTAAGGACGACGGCGAACCGCTTCAGTAAGCTGACCACCTTCTTCGTATCCTACATACCCAGGAGGTGCTCCAAAAAGGCGGGATGCGGTGTGCTGCTCACGATATTCGCTCATGTCCAGGCGGACAAGTGCGTCCTCATCATCAAACATGAATTTTGCTAATGCTTTGGCTAATTCGGTCTTACCTACTCCTGAGGGACCAATGAAAATAAATGATCCAATCGGACGCTTGGGATCTTTCAAACCTGAACGCGCCCGACGAATAGCATCAGCAACTGCGTTTATTGCTTCATCCTGTCCAATAATTTGCTCGTGTAATTTCTCCTCCATATTTAACAATCGTTCTGCTTCAGATTGCATCATCTGATTAATAGGAATGCCAGTGGTTTGAGAGACCAAGTCAGCTATATCGCTTTCATCAACTACTTCATCCAGTTTGTGTTCTGC
>SDBT01011887.1_pt1 | contig 13990 bp, 16 predicted proteins | sample 2277101 | NCBI WGS metagenome assembly SDBT01 (sample SAMN10404973, study PRJNA504765) | marine sediment metagenome | isolation source: marine sediment core GS10_PC15, 103 cmbsf | place: Arctic Ocean: Southern Knipovich Ridge | collected 2010 | reverse complement strand
TAGTTATTCAATAAAAAAAATATTATTCATTTTTTTTGCGTTATGATGATTCGGATATTTTCTCAATCAATATATCGATGACTTCTAATTATGAAAGAATCGCCATCTGGCAAGATACGTATCGCCATTTTCAAGATACTAAACCTATGACAAGAAAAACCAACAAATATATCGATGTTTCTCCCAATTTTTTAAAACCGACTTACCAACAAACTCTAGTTCGTTTGATTAATACTAATGCTATTGAAACCGCATTGGAATTCAAAAATGGGGGATATAAAGTAGCATTGATTCATGCAGCCGATCCTATTAAAATGGGAGGGCAAATAGATCGAGGGATAGATGGAGAAGAGGAAGCAATTTATCGAAGAAGCAATTATTTCCAACATCAGAAAAAACAGTTTTACCCACTGAAAGATAAAATGATAATTTACTCAAGAGAAGTTTCGTTTATCAAAGGGGTAGAAAGAGAAGAAGGCGCCCAATATTTGTCACAACCAGTTAATATCGATGTGATTGCTTGCCCAATTATCAAAATGCCGAGAATTAGCTATGATCGTAGCCATTATTTAAGAGAAGAGGATAGAAAATTAATGGAATCTCGGGTCAGATTGGTTTTTGAAACTGCGAATCTCAATAAGGTCAATATTTGTATTGTCACAGATTTAGGACAACCAGCCAAAGATTTAGGATTAATTTGTAAAAAAATGGTTCGCGAATTTGATGGATTCTTTAAGGCCATTATTTTTACTGTCCACGACAACAATTTCCAAAATTTTTCAACTGCCTTCTAAAAAAAAATTGATGGTGGTTTTCTTCTCTTAAAAATAGCAACATCAAAATGAAATATACAAAAATTCGAGACATTAATGACGACTCATTAGACCAAATCATCAAGGTTGGCGGTTGGATTAAAAACGAACGGCATAGTGGTCCACTCCATTTCATTGCTCTCAATGATGGATCAACGATGCAAACACTTCAATTAGTAGGAGAAGATACAAAATTAGATTTTTCCCAAATATCTACCGGAGCTGCCTTGATTGCGATTGGCAAATGTATTGCCAGTCCTGCACAAGGACAAAAATATGAACTGCAAATTAGTGAATTGGCGGTTTGTGGACCGATTGCCAATGCAAGTGAATATCCTTTACCTAAGAAAAAAAAAGGATTATCTTTGGAATATCTACGTGGATTCCAACATCTTCGGGCCAGGACTAACACCTTTATGGCAATAATGTGCATTCGTAACATTGTAGCCAAAGAAACACATAACTTTTTCCAAAGTCAAGGATTTAAATGGATTCATACACCTATTATCACTGGTTCCGATTGTGAAGGTGCTGGGGAAACATTTTTGGTTAAAACATCTGATCAGAAACCTTTTTTTTCGAAGGATGCATTTCTCACTGTCAGTGGCCAACTTCATCTTGAATCCTATGCATGTGGATTAGGCAATGGATACACTTTTGGTCCAACGTTCCGTGCAGAGGATTCACATACCACAAGACATTTAGCCGAATTTTGGATGATTGAACCAGAATTAGTATTTATTGAATTTCCAGAATTAATGGATTGTGCGGAAGCTTATTTAAAACATATGATTCAATCAGTTCTTGATCAAGGTAGAGAAGAACTTGCATTTTTAGATAAATTTTATCATCACGGTCTTATTGAACGATTGAATAGTTATTTACGCGTAGAAAGGATTTCATATACAAAAGCTGTTGAAATTTTAGAAAAAGATATTTCATCAGGCAAGGTCGAATTCGAGAACCCTGTCTATTGGGGCGTAGATTTAGCATCGGAACATGAAAAATATTTGACTGATCAAGTATTCCAGTGTCCTATTATCGTATATGATTATCCACGTAAAATCAAATCTTTCTACATGAAAGATAATCAGGATAAAATGACAGTATCCGCAATGGATCTATTAGTCCCCGGTATTGGAGAACTCATTGGAGGATCTATGCGCGAAGATGATTACCAAACATTGAAAGATAAGATTAAAGAATTTGTTGGAAAAATAGATGGATATGAATGGTATTTAGATCTCCGTAAATATGGATCTGTTCCGCATGGCGGTTTTGGATTAGGATTTGAAAGACTCGTTCGATTGGTCACTGGAATGGAAAATATTAAGGATGTGATTCCTTTTCCCCGCGCTCCAGGTCAATTAAAGTATTAAAAAAAATTGAACAATATTTTTTAAGTTATAAATAAGCGATACCAATGACGTTCTATACTGAACAAGATATTAACCTAACTCTATCATTAACTAAACTAAAGCTAACTGAAACAGGCCGATTACTTCCCAAAGAAGCCGATATCATCTGTCAGGGCGTTAAAGATTGTCTAAATGAACAACTTAACCTTCGAACTATCGAATTAACTAAATTATTTATGAATAAGAATTTCCCTGAATTTAATTCATCTCGAATCAAGTTGAATCAAATTTATGAAGATCAAAAAATTCAAACCAATCTCTTCAATTGGCGATTGCACGATTGTAAAGACAGCTATATTGAAGCTCAAATTTACACCAAAATTTATCGCTATCTTCATGTGAGATCTCGGCGACGTACAACTGGTTCTCTGCCTCCTCTAGTAATGGACATGGAAAAAGGTTTGGTCGAAGAAAAACCGGAATCTGAACCTGAGCCAGAAGTTGAGCCTAAACTTGAGCCAGTAGCTGAGTCAGAACCTGAGCCAGTAGCTGAGTCAGAACCTGAGCCAGTAGCTGAGCCAAAACCTGAGTCAGTCGCTGAGCCAGAACTTGAGCCAGTAGTTGTGCCAGATCCTGATCCAATTGAAGAAAAAAAAGAGCTGGAGTATGAAAAAATTATCACTATGAAAGAAATGTTGGATACTATTATTTCTCCCCCAGGTAAATCTGGTGATAGTACTCGCACTACTTCTCAGAGCAACATTAAATTGTATCAACCTATTAAAGCACCCAAGAAAGGATTTTTGAAGAGAATTTCCAAGACTCCGAAGAGTTCCAAGACTCCAAAAAGTCCGACGAGTCCAAAAGTGTCAAAACATAAAAGTAAGAGTCTCTCGCTCCTGTCTATTAGATCTAAGAAGGTTTAACTTAATTATTATAAATGCGCTCAAAAAAATAATATAATATAATATATAATATAAATTAAAATGTCCCAACTAACAGAAGCACTATACGATCAATATAAATCTCGCGATCCTTTTTCTGCCTGGACTCCATTTCAAGAAAATAAACATGATCTTGAAATCGAGATTAGCAAAACATCAGAAAAATCATTTTTGATAATCAAAATTCCTTGCCATGATTTTATCCGTTGTCGATTTGAAATTTATGATAACAATAATTATCAATATTGTGGAGAGCTAAATCTCGAAGATAAAGCGGAAACTTATTTAACGTGCCCTTATTTCAAAGGCAATATCTATTTCGTTAAGGTATCATTAGAATCTTATGTAGATAGTTACTATGATAGACGATGTCAAGGTGCATATCTGAATACTGTTCCAAAAAGTAAAAAAATGTACCGTTTCTTTGGCATGGAAGACCAATTAGATATTCCTGATTTTCCCACTGATGTTATATACCCTGATCCTATAAGATTCGATGACCCTTCAAGATTAGATGATTGGACTATTATATCCAAAGATATCCCGACAGTACTAAAACAAGACACTGATTATGAGACTGATTATGAGACTGAAGAAGAGGAGAGTGAAGAAACCAGCGGAGATAGTGAAGATAGTGAAGAAGAAATAAATGGAGATTTGGATGACGAAACTTTGCTAATATTGGAAGAAGGTGAAATTGAAAACTTGTACCGAGGAATTAAAAGAAATCGCGTATCTGATATGTCCAGATTTGTCTAGATAGCATTTTTGATGAGACTAAATTATAATTCTGTCTAATTGGAGCGACCTTGGTTATCTCCATTTTTATTCCTAATCGGTTGGATTAAGATGTCTGTGTGAACCCTTTGTTCCACCGTAAACATCCTTCTTCAATTTCATATTCATCCTCCCAATTGACAGGAAGATAATTATCAACTTCTTTCCCTTGGTAAATTAATATCAAGATGGTGCTCAAATAGACACTTCTTTCCACAAAATTGGGATCTATTTCTTTAAGTTCTAAAAATTTTGAAATATATGTTCCAAAATATTTATCTAAAACAGGTGGTAATTTCTGCAAACGAGCTACACTTTGGTGTTCGGCTATCAAATTATTTGGTAATAATATTCTATTTTTTGCAAATATATCTCGCTTTAAAAATTTTTCAATACTTTGAAATTGTGATTTTTCTCTTTCCGTCATTATCAATTATAATAATCAATAATGTATTTCAATTTTTTATAGAACCAAATTCAATTCTTTTAATTTATCAATAATTATTTCCATATTACTTTCAATCGCAATAGATCCATCTATTACCAAAGTCGGATTCTTTGGTCTTTCAAATGGATCACTGATTCCTGTAAAATTTTTGATAATTCCTTTTCTGGCCAATTTATAAAGCCCTTTGATATCCCTCTGTTCACATATTTCTAATTTAGTATCGACAAATATTTCCAAATAGGTGCCGTATTCTTCAATAGTTTTTCGATTTATTTCTCGATCCTCTTGATAGGGTGCAATATTGGCACAAATGGCAATCCCATTATGTTTAACAACTTCACTAGCAACATATCCTATTCTTTGGACATTGATAGATCTATCTTCTTTACTAAATCCTAAACCTTTACTTAAATGTAATCTAACTACATCTCCGTCAAGAATAGTAATTTTTCTTTCAGATTCGGTTTCTTCTAATTTTGATTTAATTGCATTAGCCAAAGTTGATTTTCCACTACCAGATAAGCCCACAAAATATAAACAAAAACCTTTCCGATGAAGTGGTTTAAAATTTTTTCTAAGTTCTTCAACAATTTCCGGAAAAGAGAACCATTCCGGTATTTCTTCGTTATTGGCTAACATATGTCTTTGTTGAGTACCAGAGATGTTTAAGATTTCATCCCCTTCTTGGGTTTCATTTATTCTCGTGTATATATCTCGATTTCTCACATAAACTATCATTTGCGACATGATAATTTTGATTCCAATTTCATCTTGATATTTTTGAATTAATTCATGGGCTTCATAAGGTTGATAAAAACTTTCACCATTTTTCTTTTTAGCAGATGGACCAGCATGATCTCTTCCAACAACAAAATGTGTACAACCATAATTTTTTCTAATTAATGCGTGCCACAATGCTTCACGTGGACCAGCCATTCTCATCGATAAGGGTAACAGAGAAAGTAAAACTGTATCATCAGGATAATATTTCAAAAGTTTCTGATAACATCGAACACGTGTATGATAATTAATATCACAAGCTTGTGTAACACCAACCACCGGATGAAGCAAAAGTTTCGCATCTTCCATTTCCGTTTGTTGAAGTGCATATTTGGTTAATTCTAAATGGGATCGATGCATTGGATTCCTTGTTTGGAAACCAACAATTGTTGTCCAACCGTTCTCTTGGAAATATTTTTTAGTTTCGGTTGGTGTGCGACGCAAACTACAAAAATCATAATGAACTGGTGAGCTGATTTGAGTAACTTTTCCTCCAAGATAATGGATTTTAGCGCCGAAGGTAACAGCCCAATGGGCAACGCCCATGGCACCCCGAAGGGGAACGTGCTGGAGCAGCATGCGCCCATTCGCCCTAGCGCTGTCAGAATGACATGTGTGGGCGTCTTTCAACATCAAATTAACATAGGGGTGGTTTTTATCTTTGGTACCTAGAACCATTTTTGCCTCGTATTTGAGATCAGGTTTATATACACTTTCTAACTCCAAAATAGCTAATGATATTCCTCGTTGATCTTTGAGAGTTATATATTTTTCATCACGATATTGTGATAAATTGTGATCAGATACAGAGAGAACAATGGGCATTGGCCACAGTTCACCGGTCGAAAGTCTCATATTTCGAAGTACCGAATAATAATCCTTTTCATTTAAAAAACCATTTAAAGGAGCAAAACCGCCATTGAGGAGTAATTCCAAATCACAAAGTTGCCGATCATTTAGTATAATAGATCCCATATAATGTAATAAAGAAAAAACTGTCATTTCCTGTTTTTTTAGTTAAAAGGCGTTGAGCCAAATAAATTAAATTCATTGAATATATTAATGATATTATATGATTATACCACATTTGATAAGAAATATATTCAATATAAAGATACTAAAGACTATAAAGGAGGTAAATTTGTGGAAATTCGGTATCAAAAACGTCCTTTCTATTTACAAACTCCAAGTTTAATAACACCGTTTGGCATCAATCGAGACTTTAATCATATTTCCCTATCATTTACTGATCGTGATATTGATCCAAGAATAGAAGATTATTGTCGATTGATCTTAACCATTGATGATACCATTGTTCAGAAACTAAAAAAAAAAGGAATTGTCGATGACCAAAGTTTTCGTCATTCAATTAAATATCATCCAATTTATGCCCCCATGATGGATCTGAAAATAAAAAACATGGAAGCTTTGGTGTTCGATGAAAATCGACAATTAGTGGATTCAAATTATTTAGAAATCGATTCTTATGTTATGGCTATTATTCAATTGGTAGGCATTTGGATCAATGAAGATCGATATGGATGTCTGTGGAATGTTTTACAAATGAAAGTTTGTAAACAATTTGAATTCGAAAAATGTTCAATTATCGAATATCCACTCGTAGCGCCACCTCCTGTCATAGATTTGGAAACTAATAAAAAAAGTATTACTCCAAACGTGTCTGAAAGTAAAGGAAAAATATTGAAAACGACTTACCAAACACCATCTTTGGAAGATGAATAAAAATCGAAAAAAGAGATTTATAAAAACTAATGTTACAAGAAGGAAGACACAACAAGGGAAAGATCCGCCAAATGATGTTCCCAAATCTTGTGACCCACGTTGGCCAATCTTATGGAGACCTTGTGATGAGTAACCATACTACGAAGTGAACTGGCTCGGAGGAGTTTGGTATGAGCCAATCTGATATCATCAGGATATTGTTCAAAAATCGGTTTGAGATGTTGGAGAAAATCGTATTGGTTCTGGGCATAATAATCAACATCACTCTTGGACATTTGGAGAAGACACCAAACCTCGTCCTCCAATCTTTTGTATTGTTGAGTGTATTTCTTGGCCTCGTCCTCCAATCTTTTGTATTGTTGAGTGTATTTCTTGGAAGGACTGCCACGAGTTTTGTGAAAAACATGCGTTCGAACTTCTCGTTTGAATTCCGAAACACGCATCACTTTGGTGTGCCAAACGGGAGCCATTGTTGTTATAATTATTATATACTCAATAATCTATCCATCATTTTTTTTTAGTTTTTGGTTTAGTTTTTTTAGGAGAAGACTTTTGATTCATAATTTCTTTACAATCCTGTAATGTCAATTTTTCTGGATCCATTTCGCTTGGTATTGATACAAATTTTTTACCAAAAATAATATATGGACCATATGGACCATTCATAATTTTGGTTGTTTGATTCAGGGTTTTAATGATCTTACTACTAGTTTCTTCCAAACAAGAAATCGCATCCTCTAAGCTCAAATTTTGATCAAAATCATTTTTGAGTTTGTAATTTTTGCCATTGTATTCTAAATACAATCCAAATTTACCATCTTTCAAAAAAATGGAATGGCCATTGTGCTGTCCTAAATTTTTTGGATAAATTAATAATTGATTAGCTTCATGTTCTGAAATAGTATCAATCGATTGATCTGATTTAATGGAAACAAATCGTATATCATCTTTTTTGTCTCCAATTTGCAAAACAGGACCATATCGTCCAAGATAAGCATAAATATTTTTACCAGTTGTTATTTCGTTCCCAACTAAACGTTTTTGGTCTTTTTTTGATTCCATACTCTCTGTAGAATTATTATCATTCAATTTTTCTACAGCCGGATGATAATCTTGATAAAAGTCTTTTACTACTTGATACCATACTTTTTGACCCTTGGCGATATGATCTAATTCATCTTCCACTTGAGAAGTATATTTATAGTTCATAATATTATCAAAATTTTTCACTAAAAAATTATTAACAGTCTTCCCTAGATCTGTTGGAAATAACTTATTTTTCTCAGCTTGCAAAGTAGTTTTACCTTTAGATTCTGAAATTTTATCGTTTTCTAATGTTAGAATACAAATATCAATTGTTCGTCCTTTTTCATTTCTTTTTTCCACATATTTGCGATCTTTAATTTTCTCCATAATTGATGCCCAAGTTGAAGGCCGACCAATACCTAATGTTTTCATCTTTTTAACCAAATTTGGTTCTGAATAGCGAGCAATTGGAGTAGTATATTTTTCACTTGATGTTATTTTTTGATATTTAACCACTTGAGCCAGTTGGAGGTTGTCAATGATTTTCAACATTTGCTTATTTTTTGTTTCCGATGGTTTTTCTTCGTCTTTATCTGTATCTTCTTGATAATCATAAACCACTTTGAAACCAGGGAAAATAATTTTTTCCGCTTTACAAATAAAAATTTCGGGGCGATTAGAAATACTAATTTTAACAGTAAAAACTTCAACTTCGCAAGGAGCCATTTGAGAAGCAACCGCCCTTTTCCAAATTAATTGATATAATTTCTGTTGTATCGGTGCGATTTCCGAATCGTCAGCTAAATCAATTCTCTTAATTTCAGTTGGTCTAATGGCTTCATGTGCCTCTTGTGCATTTTTAGATTTGGTTTTATATTGTCGCAGATTCAGATATTTATCATTATATTTTTCTAAAATATAGGCTTTAATTTTACCCAAAACGTCTTGGGATAAAATGGTACAATCAGTCCGATGATAGGTAATATAACCTTTTTCATATAACGATTGTGCCGTTGACATAACTTGTTTACTAGTGAGTCCAAGTTTTCTACCACCTTCTTGTTGTAAGGTAGAAGTTTCAAATGGAGCTGATGGATATCTTTTAACTTTTTTCTTTTGAATATCGGCAATTAGAAATGTAGCTGTTTGACAAGCTTTGAGAAAAGCTAAGGTATCTTCTTTTTGATCAAAATTTTTATCTAAATCTCCTTCCAGTTTGTTATCAAAAATTCCATGTGTTTTGAAATACAATTGACTTTGAAAATTATTAATTTCATTTTCACGATCTACTACTAATTTAACAGCGACAGATTGCACTCTTCCAGCAGAGGTTTGTGTTTGAGAAGAAATATGTTTCCAAAGTGTGGGTGAAATTTCAAAACCAACCAGTTTATCTAAAACAGATCGGGCCTGTTGTGCTTGGACTAAATTCAAATCAAGACTACGAAGGTTCTTGAGAGAATGTTCTAACGCTTTTTTAGTAATCTCATGGAAAACCATTCTTTGAGAATTTTTAAGATTCAATACTTGAACTAAATGCCAAGCAATGGCTTCCCCTTCGCGATCCTCGTCAGTTGCAAGAAGAATACGTTGACAATATTTCATACCTTCTTTGATGCTATTAATATACTTGTGTTTTCCCTTGGAGATAACATACGTAGGCTGAAAATTATTCGCCACATCGATCCCCATATTTTCACTGGATAATTCTCTAACATGTCCACAACTTGCTTTAATGATATAATCATTGCCGAGATATTTCTGGATGGTTTTAATTTTGTTTGGTGATTCCACAATAACCAAGGTTTTCATGTATTATAATTTATTAAGTTGTTTTATTTAAATATTTTTAATTTCACTTTTTATCAAATTTTTTATAAAAAATTGAATTCATATTTTTATTAATCAAAATATACCAAAATGGCACGAATAAGAGAACAAAATCCTATCTTGACTCCACAAGAACATATTATGCGACGAAAAAAGATTGATTTGCCATTTTCTCGACGCTGCAATATATGTGATGGACAGATGAAAAAATATACACCAGTCTTCGCACATCTCAATTGTTATTTAGCTAAAAAAAAGAAAAATTATAATTAATAATTAATAATATCTACTCTTCAGTTTCTTCACACCATTCATTTTCCTTGCGAATTTGATCTTTTTCCTCAGTAGTAAGATCATCTTCAATTTCGAAGATTTCGCGAATTTCGTCAGGAGTCTTGCCCTTGATCAAGTTGGCTACAGTTTTGCAACCAAGACATAGGAGATGAGGGATATCCAAATAGTTAGCGGCAAGAATTAGTTCAAAAATCATTTTCTTCTCCATCTGCATAAATGCTTTATCCCATTCATTGATATTGTCAGATGATTTATTTTCTTCATCTTCGACATCTTTATTTTTCTCAAAATGGTCCTTGCATTGTTTCATCATTTCGCTATCACTCTTATAGTGATCACACCATTCTAAAATTTTAACCAAAACCTTTGAATGAACATTGGGAAGAGGAATTGCCTCATCTAATCCACCAATGTCTTCTAGCATATTAGAAATAGTACCAGAAAGACGAGTAGCAGATTCATTAATTTGGAGTGGAGTATCGGTTTCTTCGAAATTGCTCGGAGCAAGCGTAATCATTTTTCCCGGTTGATTATCAACAACCATATTCTCTTGATTGGCTTCTGCCATAATAACTTCCGGAGTACCTTGTTCGCTTTCAGTTTGCATGATTTGTTATAAAACCTATTATAAAAAATATGTTTCAATTTTTTTTTGACCCTCGTTGAGAACAATTTTTGATCCGAATTTTGACCTTTTTTACGACTTTTGGTGATAAAATTCCTTCTAATTCTTCAATTTCCCTTTCATCTCTATATCTTGTTTTTAATGACCATTGGACTGTATTTAAAAATCTAGATTTGTCAATCGGAATTTGATATTCAATTTCATATCGTTTGATAATAATCTGATCAGATGGAATCTGTTCTAATTCTGGATAATCCTCTATTTTACCATTTTCGATATGAATAAATTTCCGTTGTTTGGTTGGCATCTTTGGTATCTCTATCGGATGATCCAATAATTCACGTATTTTTATCAAATCTGCGACAGCTCTTGGACGTTCGCGAACCGCCCTCCTTTCGATATCTCCACGTAAAATTAACAATTTGAGACCCATGTAATAAAAATGATATTTGGGATCATACACGGCTTGATGAAAATCGGATGCGCCAAATTTATTCGCCCATATTGGCATCCATTGATCCCAATGTGTTTTCCAATTTTTAGTATGCATGCAGCTCACATCTGCAAAGAAAAATTTAGGTTCTAGTTCTGGCTGTAAGTTATTATGGTTATTATCTAAATAAATATCTAGATCATTACAATTACGAATACCGTAAACATATAATATGGCACTACTAAACAACAAATATCTTTCCCTATCAAGAGATGATATTTCTTGAGATAACCAATTTTTAAAGGTTTGAATAAAAATTCTGCTCTTCCTCATTGGATAAGAAAGATGGTTGTCCAATAATTGAGATTCCAAAAAATCTAAACTATTCTGATTCAAATATATTTCCGCTTGTTCTACGGTCTGATTAAATGTTTTGCTGATATAAACCTTATCCAATAACCGATTCTTTTTATCTATCAACTGATTCAATTTAGACTGTAATATAGCGGGTTGACCATCGAAATCACGATTTTCATATACTAGGATAGTAATCGTTTTGGAACCACCTCTTGACCATTCACAAATTTGATATATTTTTGTTTTAATGGATTCTATATCTTTATACATCGAGGTATAGGCGTATAATTGATATATTAAGTTGATCGCAGCTTTATCGGATAAAGTCAAATGCCGTAGATAACAAAGATTGCCATGTCGATTCAGAAAATCAATTATTAATTTCTTTTGCCATGTTATTTTCTCCCAAATAGTGATCATCACCATTTTTTGTTGCGATTTCAAATATTCTAGTACTATCCAATCCAATTCTGGACTTTGTTTCTTAATCGGTTTGCCATGATATTCTTTGGCTAAGTCTATTAAAGATTGATCAAATTGATAATATGGATGCAATTCCAGTGGACGGCGGTATTCAAATAATCCTATTTTATCAAAAGTTGGATTCAAAGGATATTCATACCAATTTGGATATTTAGTTGAATAATATTTCAGATTCTCATCTTTGATTTGATCCGTTTTCAGAATCTTAATTAATTTTTCTTTGAACATAGTTTCTTATATAGATGGAAATAATTCAATTTTTTATAAATATTATGATTGGGGAAATTTTCTATCTTCTCTCCTTTTTTCCAATCCTTATTGAAACCTTTCTTTATATGATTCGCAATAGATCGCTTGCATCATTCCATATAATAAATCAACTATTTCCGATTTTTTACTGTTAAAAATGTTTAGTTTGTCGAATAAAGTAATTTTTTTCTTTTTTTCAAATAGATTTAAAAAATATTTAAGTTTTTCTGGTTGTTCAATTTTGGAAAAGTCGATTTCCTCAATTCGCTTTATTATTTTTTTTGTAGATATTTTTTCATATTGTCGCATATCATCAATTTTTTCTAATTGGTCATATATTTCTGTGTAAACTCCCATTCATCTTTTATTCGCTATTTTTAATTCAATTTTTTTTATAAAAAATGAAGGGATGTTATTCTACAAAATAATAAATGGATACCGTGCTTAGTAATAATTTTATTTTATTTGAAATTTTGAAATATACTTCCAATAAAACCGACCCCAAAAATTTTAAATTTGTTTCTCGTAATTGGTGGAATACCATTAACCAAAATGTTCAATACTTTCGAAAGAGATTTAGTATCCATGTTTATCTTCAAAATAAGGTATATTACGTTGATCAAAATATAGCGGATTATTTTCTGGCTTGTTATGGTCTTACCGAAATATATTTACCTAACCATTTTGATACTAAGATATTTGAAGGAGTATTAGAAATCCTAAAACATTATCAAGGAAAGGTACCAGAAGTACCGGATGATTGGGCGACCAAATTTTTTGATTCTGTTTTTACAATATGTCCAATCATAGGGATAGCTAATTTTTTAGAAATTCGTTCTTTAATAAATCTTTGCAATAATATTGTAGTCAATTTAATAAGGGGCAAAACCCCAGATGAGATCCATAAATTATTTTCAATATAGGAAGACTCTAATTATTCTGATTCCTTCCAGATATCTATTTTATAATTTTTATACCATATTCCTCCTTGAGAAACTATAAGTTGACCATAGTCAAATGCATGTCGCTGAATAATTGCACGAACATCTAGATCTAATAAAATATGTAAAAGAGTAAATTCTAACTCTGGATCATTGATTTCATTACAAATGACTTTGAGATCGTGCCATAATACAATAGCAACAAAAGGCAATGACCCATTCAAAAATTTATATTCCTCTCCAGCTTCTAAATATTGGCATTGGTAGATGATGGTTGGACCATATATGATTTGTAGATTATGTATCGGTTTGTTAAAGCTGATACTATAACACATATCTCCATGACGTTGCAATCTTTGTTCCCTCTGACTTTTTTCAAAACATACATAAGGCGCCTTTTGGCATAAACCGATAAATGCATCTTTCAATGACTCACATATTGGAGGTTTAGAAGGACAAATTGATTTGATTCATGTTTTCGGATATTTGCGAAAATAGCCATTTAGCGACTTTTTTATTTTTAAGAATTTATATTTAGATAGGAATGGAATCAAATAGGAAAGATTATCGAATGTATCGATATCCAAATATTGCGCTATCTCAAAATAATTATCTCTGGTTAGATACATTATTATTTCTTGTTTTTTGTTATTTATATCAAAATAAAAAATGATGAAGAAGAATTTTTAACCTATCGTCTTGTTTCTCGTCATTGGAATCAAAATAGTTAAATACCATATGCCCAAATTTCAACGAATTTTGCAAAACATTTATGAATATGTGGATTTATAAATTTATTACTTAACAATGATTCGAATATTCCTCTTGCTCGATGTGTAATAAGTTTCGAATGAAGACTCGGATCCAGAATCAGAATCAGAATCAGAATC
>SDBT01011886.1_pt1 | contig 13990 bp, 22 predicted proteins | sample 2277101 | NCBI WGS metagenome assembly SDBT01 (sample SAMN10404973, study PRJNA504765) | marine sediment metagenome | isolation source: marine sediment core GS10_PC15, 103 cmbsf | place: Arctic Ocean: Southern Knipovich Ridge | collected 2010 | reverse complement strand
GTAGTACGGATCGGTAGCCATCTCTTCTTTTAACTTTTGTGGTATTGGTCTCATTTCAATAGTTCCTTATTCTCCCACACGTTTCCGATTACTTCAATATCTTTATAGAATGGAACTCTACTCAGTTCGGAATTTTCTAGCGTCCAACCTAGTTGACCATCATAGGGGGTATAGCTCCACACAACTTTAAGAATATCTCTTATTTCATCGGCCTCTTCGATAACTCTGACTATATCTGATTCAAATATCATTGTTCCTTTCTTGTCTTTGAGTCCTGTCCACTCATCTCTGCTCAAGATTTTACAAAGTTTGTGGCTAAATAGTGTATCGCCTTGCTCAATCTGTTCCTGGGTATAAAACAGGGTTTCAATTTTGCCATCAAACTCTACTCTGTATCTGAATTTAATTTGTCTCATATTACAAATTCTTAATCTTAATTGTTTTTTCAATCTCTATCTCCTTCTTACTCTTGATTTCATAGACTACAATGTTGTGTAGTGTGTCTCTGTGTTCTTTGTGGAGTTCTTGGATTCTTTTTTTAACTTCGGCCAGAGTTTCAAATTCTTCTATCGGGTCTGTGTCTAGGTCATATTTGAGGAGGAATTTAGGAGGTTTTGGCAGAATTATTTTACCATCGAGAAATTGTTTTGCTGTGATGCAGGTGTAACTTGGATGCTCTTCTTTACAAGTTTCAATCGAGGCAGTATCAATATTGATAACTCCTTTTGTATATATGGCAGCATCACTTCCCTTGCTAGTCCAATAACTATCGCAGAACTTTTTACCGCTAACTGGCCACTCAAACCCCAGTTTAAAGAACTTCTTCTGAACATTGTGAAATTCTTGTTCGGTAGGGCAGTGGATTATATGATTTTTGATTGTTTCTTTTGTACATTTCATGTTATTTCTTATTTTTCTTAGAAAATAAAAATTTATAAGTCTTATCTACCAGTTTTTTTAGGCTTTCATCTTGCATATACGGGTAAGATGATTTTATACTGAGCCTAGTATCCCCATAACTATTTATTTCCCATTTTTGGTAGTGTATAATGCTCAAATTTCCTTTACACGCATTGTTCATCTCTTCTATTTTTTCTATTGTTGTTTTCATGATTTATTCTCTTCTACTTTATACTCAAGGCTTCTTTCGAGGTACTCAATTACCTCATCAATATCGTCTTTTTCCATCTTCTCTAACCACACCGCAGTGTCGTCAGCGTTGAGATTCTTGACCCTCTGCTTCGCGAATTGTCTAAGCTCGGCTTCGTTCATAAGATTAGCTGTTACTATATCTAATCCTACTGGTGCTTCAACCTTCCACGTTCTTATTTTTTGTTTTTCTTCAGTCATGTTTTGTATATTAGTTGTTTCTTAAGTTTCTAGTGGTGTTATATGTTTCCCAACTTCATGGGCTATATTACAACCACCGCAGTATTGGATGTTTGGTAACTGTTTCTTTTCTTCTTCAATCTCAATCTCATCAAAATATCTGTGTAATCTAGCTTTGCTGCTAAAGAACCAGAGCGCACCTCTCTTAGCATTGTTCTCCATAAACCATGTATTCTCTGATCGGTCTTTGATTATTTTCTCAAGGTCATTCATATTGAAATCTTTGAGGGCATTGGCTATAGCTCTTCTAGTCGGCTCAGTGTTTCTAGTCGGTCTAACTAAGTCATTAAAAAGGGTAAATACAGTATCTATATCTTCTTTTCTTTCTTCTTTATACGTTCTTCTTTGTGTCGCTGTGAGCTCCACTTCCTGGTCGCTGTGAGCTCCACTTCCATTCACCACAGCTCCACTTTTTTTGTTAGTGGTCATCTCAGCTCCACTTTCATAATTGAGTATATTTATCTTCCAAAGATCAATTATTACAAATTGTCTCGTAAATCCACCTTGGACTACCTTTCTCTCAACTTCTTTTATCCACCCTCTACTTAATAGTTTATCTATTGTTTTACTTACAGTAGTTTTGTGTATCCCCATCTTTTTCGCCAAGAAATTTAATGATGAATAACAGCTACCACTTTCTCCGGCGATACGTTTCATTGTGAGATACAAAGATTGCTCGTAAGCCGTGGAATGATTGACGACTATATTCGGTATTTGTGTAAAATACTTCTTGTCGCCACTTTCATCTCCTACTTCAAATTTTTCGTTTTGTTTTTCCTCCATGTAATTATATTATACCGTACGGTTGGTATAATGTGAAGTGGATAATTACTCTTAGTGCACTTCGGGCTCGGCTAACCATTTAACAAATGAATACAGTAGAATAACTACCACAACTACAATTATTATCGGCCATAGACCCAATAATGTAATTAGAATCGCTACTGCTATGAAGGTTAATAGTTTCATGGTTAGAATGGGATCTTATCTGGATCGACTACCTCTTCGTCCTGGTTAACCACTGGTACTTCTTCTTGTTGTGGTTCTTGTGAACTTGATTTCTGTGACTTTGCCCCGAATTGCATATTTTCAGCTATCACCTCAGTCGCGTATCGTTTAGATCCATCCTTCTCGTATGTGCGAGTTTGTAGGCGGCCTTCGATAAATATACCACCACCTTTTTTCATGTACTGCACAATGAGTTCGGCTATTTTACCCCACGTCACAATATTGTGGAATTGAGTATCCTCCTGAGCACTACCATCTTTACTTTTCCATTTTCGATTTGTAGCAATCGAGAATGAGCACACCTGTTTCCCGGTCTTTGTTTGTCTTAGCTCGGGATCCCGGGTTAAGTTTCCGTAGAGTAAAACTTTGTTAATATTCATTATTCTGTATCTCCTCCTAATGACGCAATATATTCGCCCTTATTTTTAAATACTACATCTTCGATAAATGTTTCGTCTATTTCGTATTGCCTTTTAATCTCAAAGGCATAGTAATACGATTCCCTCTCAGCATATTGCACTATCGCAATAACTGTACGCTCCTTAGCTTCGTTATTCTTTACCGCCCACACTTTATCGTTGATATTATATTTTGGTAATCTTTCCATAATGTTTTTTGTTAATTTATTTGTTCAAAATAACTTTCGATACTTTTACCTTCTGCGAGGTGGTCTATGAATTTGTGCCAATAATAAATATATAATCCTCTCCCGCAATAAATAATACATTTGTGTCTTGCTACTGGCATAACTTCCAATGGCTCACCTCCGAATTTATCGATTGAAGCGTGCTTAAATTCACCCCACCCCATAGCTTTTCCTAAACATTTCCAAAAGTCGGGTCGTAGAACAATCTCTTGAATGGAAAATGGACTACCACTATATTTTAATTCTGGTTGCATTGATGGATAAATCCACATTCCGTATTCAGCGATTTCATACGCTGTGTGTTCATCATCTAATAGTCCTTTCAGAAATCCACCCTCTATCGCTTTTTTAATTATGTCTCGGATTGTCATAATATTTCGCTCTCGTAGAGTTCTGTTATTCCTTTCCACGCCTTCTTCATTCTGGTGATCATCTTGATGATATCCACCAGTGTTCGCTTAGTCGGGAGTACTACTATCTCTCCTGTCGGTGTTATATCACCCTCAGGCGCGTATTTTACGGGTACGTTGACGAGTTCTATGCCAGAAGGCACCTTACCCCTAACTATCCACATTGCAGTGGCGTAGAAGGTAATTTGACCCGATTGGTCAGCCATCCTCTGTGTCCATGTTCGGACTGATGTTTTGTACTCTTTGAACTTCGAATAATCACTATTAGATGAGTCAGGGAGTGCAAGTAGTGGTATGTTGCCACCATCATTCTTTAATACTGGGACACATACTTGATATTCTTTATCTCCGCGATGATAGGCTATCTCTACACCTTTTACATCCTCGACCGGGAGATCCATACGTTCGAACTTTGGAATGCGCGATGCCATGAGGTCGAGAAGCGGGTCGCCAGTCGCTTCATCGTCCTCAAGCCCCTCGGCCAACATCGAGCCATATCTCATATTCTTTGTTACATATTGTTTTTTGCCATGTATATAATGATCAGCATATTTCTCGGGCGACATCTCGAATGTGGTCATCTGGCTAAACGATAGGTATGGTCGTGGGGTAAGCATGTTATAGTTTCTTTTTCAATTCATTTAACCGTTTATCGACAGCTTTAGCAAATTCCTTCTTCTGTGCTGTAGTGTACTTGTTGGATTTATCCATCTTCTTTTTATAATCCTCAAGCGTCTTCTTATCAGACTCGTTGATAGCTTTTATAAGTGCCGTAAATCCTTTTTGATTCTTTGGGTCAGCCTGTTTTTTACTACCATCATCATCTTCAGTTTGGATGAGTAATAACGACTGAAGGGCATATCGTCTGAAATAGGTGATAGTGCTGCCAGCTTTTTGGGCATCAGGATAATCAGTCATCGGTGTTACCGATTGAAATGATACGCCATCGTCAGAATCAATGAGAATAGTTTTAATACATGGCTGGGCAATTCCACTGATTGGGTTCGTAACATACACTAACGGCTGGAGTATGATTAGGCCATTATCAGTAATAATTGGCTTAATCATCTCTATAAACGCATTGATGTCTGCATATTTCGATTTGAAGAAAGGATTGACACTATCTTTTAGGACTGTGCCTATCTCACCCTGTGTTTTGAGGATCTTCTTATATAGTCCTTTTGAGTTTGTTTCCATAATTATTTATTAGGTTTTATGTGAGGACTTATCTTTCCTACCTCACGATGACAATGCCCACAAGGACAATCTTCTATATGCCCACCGACATCTGCTGACTCGAAGTCAAATCTTTTACAACCTGATTCATCGCAAGCACATTCTATTACTTCAACTTCCTTAATCCTTTCCTTGAGATCTCGGAAGCAAAAATAAAATACGTCTGTACTGACAAGGCCATTTTCATCACCAGTTCCAGCTTCTTTTTCAAGTTCTTCCACCTGCTCTAAAAGGATTCGTAGAATATAGTGCTGGAACGCTGGGGATTTGTGATCGCATTTAATACCTACTCTTCCCCACTGATATACACAATCGAATAGTTCTTTTATTAGATCATCCATAATTATCTAGATCCTGCTGCGATAACTTCTTCTTCATATACTTCAACGCCGGGGATTGTAATTTTATTGCTGATTGCATCTCGTCTAATTGCACCCATGTCAGGTTCAAGATATTCGAGAGGTATAAGCTTCTTGTCGACTATTCGGAGCTTCTTTATTTTACGCACTTGAACTTCGCCTACTTTACCTCGAGTTGTTTGCTGCACACGTTCAACATTCTCGATTTTCTTTTCAGCAGTCTCTACTTTCATTGTGCCTTTTTCAACTCGATTAGCTATCTTCTGCTCTTCTTCTCTGGCTTTTGCGTCAGCCTTCTGTTTATACTCTAATAATTTACCTTTAACTATTCTCTCTGCTTCAGTAAATTGTTGCTCGATTGGTTTAAAGAGTTCCCGAGCATTTTTGAGTGCTTCGTTGAGTGGCTTTGTGATCGATTCCTTTCTCTTTTTAATTATTGAACCGGTGTCTTTAAGCTTGGCAACGATATCAACTGCACCCTCGTAATCTTCTTGTGTTTCAATCGCGACTTCGTTTGCTCGAGTCTCGAGCTTGGATACTTGGCCTTTTAGAACAGCTAGTTCTTTTGTTTCAATTTCTGTATTCATTTTTATAATCCGGTAGCAAGTAAAGCGATAACTGCGATAGCGAATAAGATTAAATCTTTATCTACTATCGTATATTTATCTCGTTTCTTGTGCGGATAATATGATTTTATTTTTATACTCATGTTTTCGATTTAGTAGTGGCTTCTCTTACACCAGCTACATTTTACATATTTTCTCCTGCGTGTTACGAATCCTACTATCATCTGGATGAACTCGAAGTTGATCTTAAATCCTAGAATATTCCTGTAACATATACCGTCATTTATAGCCATAATTTTGTATAACTTTTGTTGTTTAATTCGACCTATATGTATTATAGCAACCGCACGCTATAACGCAAGTGGATAACTTTCCTTATTCCCCCACTCAAATATGCCCAAAATCAACACCCCCATCGAGTGGGGGATAGGGGACTACTTTGTAACATATCCTATAACTGATGGATCATCCCAATCAAAACTGCTAGTCGAGATAACCCAAAGAGCTTCAACATTTCTAGCTACTACAAAAATACGTTTCCCGAAATCTATTTTATAAACTACTGCTAAATGCCCGAGTGGGCTATGAGTGTCGTCAAAGACCATAACAGCTTTAAGAGTCGGGGTATTAGAATCCACATACCGTACCCAATCAATAGCATCACCAGTACGAAATATCCCACTGAGAGTTTTTGCATAATTCACACATTGGCCATTATCATAGTCAAATAGTTCTCGGGGTAGTTCCGGGTAGTCCCATTCGAGATATGGACCATATGGTTTAAATGGACCGTATATCTTATTCTCTATTAATACTCGCTCGTTTGTTTCTGGAGCCGTCGCCGCTTGAGCTTGGGCTGTTAACGAAATTACTAGGGCGAGCATTGCTATTTTGTAGTATATCTTAATAGGCAGGTGTTAAAATTTAACTCCCTTATAAATTAAGTATGATTCAGCATAGGAAATAATCCCCTCTGCCAAGAAACCCATAAATTCAGCGTCTGCTAATGTTCCATTTTGTAGCTTTGTTCCGACTGTCCCAACTAATACCAAGACACCGGTTACTATTCGAATCGCTTTCTTGTGTCCCTTTATCAAAGGAATCCCCGGTATTCTCTTCGCGAGTCCAATAAGGATCGCAGTTACCAAAGCTACCAATATTTGATTTGTGCTTAATAAGTCCATGATTCACCTCACTTTCTTTCCCCCCACAATTTGAAATCAATTTTATCGGGATCAAGATCCATCAATAACCCACAAGATCTGCAACGAAATTTTAGATCCCCTTCATGACTATAATATCCCAAGTCATGTTTTTGAAAATAGTGTTTTAATCTTAAGTAATATTTTTTCATTTTTGTCGATTTAAATAATTAATTCGGGCTTGTCGCATATTGTCTCTTATTTTATCTGTCATATCAAACCGTTTATGATGGCTTATACAAAGTACCCACCAATCTTTCAAGTCTCTTTTGTATTTGTTCGATTTATTCGACCAATTCATTTTCCCACTACAAGTATTATCAGCTAAAGAGCATCGGTGGTCTCTAGCTTTGCCCTTTTCTTTTTCTATCCAGGAATGTAGCGCATAATATCCGGCTTTATCACCTAGCCAATTTGGGTTATTCTCCCCTTTCATATATACGCTCATCCACTCCCTTCTGCACTTATGGGAACAATATCTACCATCCCCTCTTTTGATTCTACTAGAATAGATTGTAAATCCCCTCCTACATAACTCACAATTTCTCTTTGTTTTGCCACCTGTCCAACTTGGATGTTTTTCACCTACAATATTTACACTTCTCCATTTACCATTACACTTAGTTGAACAGAATATACCCTGCCCCTTTCTGATACTGTGAGGCCAAGTTTCAAATTCTTTTTTACATACTTTACAACTTATCTTTATTATAATATATCTACTATCAAAAAAAGTGATGCCACCTCGCGAGTAACATCACCATCTTTGATCGCGAGGTTAATTACTCATATTATACCATTTTTTATGAACTTTTTGAGTGGATAACTATTACTTGACTTATACCGAGCGTTTGTTATAATGTACCTATGACTGATTATCCTGTGTTAAATTTACTTTTAGCCGCATTACTAGGTCTATTAGTTCCTGTGTTTTTATTTGTGCTATATGTGTTATTTGATGATTTTTTTCATAAATCATCCTCGAATGATGACCCTTATAAGGATGATAGGGAGAAGGGCGAATAAATCACTTACTATCTCCGAATACCCTCACCAATAGGGCTTTATCTGCTCCAGTGGCTTCTTTTAATAGCTTCCTTTTTAGTTGCAATTTTTGGTTCAACCCACGTCTAATAATAGCTATCGTTTGAGGGTTAAATCTCATTTTGCGAACCATTTGAGCAACTGCCTTAGATCCGAGATTTGCCAATATTCCAGCAACAACTAATCCGCCCGGGCCTGCAACTGCAAGACCAAGCCCAGCACCGCCGATTGTACCTATAAATCTACCGCTTGATTCTATAAGAAATCCAGCGGATATTTTTTTGTTATGGAATAAACGTGATGTTGACTCCAATCTAAATAGTTTACCAAGTTCAGAGTTAATCGAACGGACAATGTTTGTCGGGGCGACCTCATCAAGTATTTCTCTAGTGGTTCGTGCAACGACATCTGCGGTATCTTCCATAAACTTCTCTTTTGCAAAAGCTTTTGTTTGTTTATTAAACTCTTTTCGTACTGCATTTATTTGGAGTGCGGATATGCTATTCCCATGTTTACTTGTCAAGGATTTAAATATTTTATTAACTTGGCTTGATGCTTTTTCCTCGATAGTAAAATCATCGGCAATTTTTTGCATTACCCTTTTCTTAAATGATGCCAATGGTATTTTTGTTTCAATAGGCTCGAGAAACTTATCAAGTTGATTAGATATTCTAGTTCTTCTTACAATAAGATCATCTATTACTGGCCTCATATTCGCAAGTTCACCATTAACTATTGGCTGATATCCTTCCTCGGCAAGTTCTTGAAGCAATCCTCGCGGTGTATCAGGACCTCCAACTCTTCTAGATTTTACCATTAACTGATCAAGTTTATTATTTATTGCAGACTTATCAGCGACAAATGATTTTTCAAATGAATCAGTAAGAGCTTCAATGGCCAATGCTTTATTATCTGGCCTGAGTCTTCTAGTGGTGGTTCGAATTGCTTTTGATACAAATTTCGTAGCTCCTCTGGCTGCCATTGAAGTAAGGGATATTGTAGGTGCCAATACAGCTCCACCAAATGCACCAACCGCACCAGTAATCGCCGCTTCTCCAACTATTTCTTTTACTCCAGCTTCGGGCCTACCAAGAGCTCGTCCAGCACCGAACATAGCACCAGATACACCACCGACACCAGCAGCTATCTTTGCTTCTCTACCAACTTTACGGCCAACCCTCAAAGCTCGTGTGCCGAGTGTTGTAGCCTTCTTTGCTTGCTTGGCTACTTTTAAGGCTCTCGCACCCGCAATTGCCCCTTTACCAGCAAGACCTAATCCTCGCGCAACCACCCCTGTTGGTATAGCAAAAGATCCTATCTCAAGGGCAGCACCAAGACCTGTCCTCAGACCTAATTCTTTCTCGCCCGTTATAAGACCTGTTGTTGTAGGAGCAATGAACTCCCCAACTTTTCTCGCCAGACCTCTCTTCTGAAGGCTCTCCGGCGTTTTTGCGGGTTGAGTACCTTCCTGTTTTTTGAATTCTTCAAATGTGAATAATTTTGCCATGTTATAGAAAGTCAATTAATAATCCCTGCAAATGCAAATCATTTACTTGACTACTATTTAAGAATCCTTGTTGAGAATCTCCACTTGTCGGATCAGTAACAGTAACCTCTACATCTAACCCAGATTTGAGTTGTAATGTTCCACGAATATTTTTTAAGTTTTGTACAGCATCTGATTGACGCATCTTAATCTCACCATTATCTTGAATCGAACTATTTATAGATGTAGCACTATCACTAAGCATCTGGGCCTCGAAATCTGAGATCGTCCCAGAACCCTTGAGTTTCTCACGACCCTCAAGTGAAGTAAGAGCTTTTAATTGAATTATCTTACCTCGAATATCTGCGAATCCTGCCAATCCTCCGAATACTTTACCAAGTCCTGATCCTACTACCTTTGAAAAATCCTCATCTGAGATGATTCGATTAATTATGCCTATGGTCTGTGCTTGCGATGTTCTCTTTGCCACATCTTTTTCAGATCTTTCGATAGCTTTAAGTGCATCTGCTTCAGATACTGGAGCGGGACCAAGGTCTTTGATAGTTTCACCAGTTTGAGTATCTACAAGAACTTGACGATTGCCGAGACGAGTAATTTGTGTCTTTCTGTCTTTCGCCACTTCTTTACCTCTTGCAACCTCTTCTCCTTCTTCGCCAAATCTAACTTCCCCAGGTCTTAACGTAAATGGTTCACCAGGTGCAGCTTCTTCTCTCGCAATTCCAGCTGCAATATCCGCACGCTCTAATGCGAATTGAGAAGCACCAAGAGAGGACTGTCGGGCTGCCTCCAATCGTGCAAGTTTTCGTTCCAACGGTTCGGCTAAACCTAATGCCCGACGTTCAACCGAAGCAAGTTGCCCGGTTATAAATGGAAGGGCTATTGGCTGATCCTCAATACCAAGAAATGATTTGCGAGTTGATTCTATTAATTTATCCAAATCTTTCTGTGTTGAAAGTTGTTCTGGTGAAATTTCCAAAGATTTCTGTATCGCCGATTCTGCCTTTCTAACGGCACTTTCAGCTTCAGGTGGTATATCTGGTATCGGAGGCCTTTCAGGGCCACCAGCAGGCATTTCTGGGGCAACTGGGGGGGCTCCTGCGGCTGCAGGTGCTCCGAATTGGCTAGTGAACCCTGTAGGAGCTTGTCCTTCTGATATATGTTCTATATTTAAACCTCTTTTTTGAAATTCTGGTAATTCTATTTTTCTTCCACCCTCGAATACATCAAAGATAGGTTTCCCATCTGGTCCAGTCGATCCAGTGGGAACTCTCGTCAGATTAGAGGCTGGCGGAATTGGTGGAGGTACTACTGGAGGTGCAGGTGCTTCAGCACCAGTTGTAATTGGAGATGGGGGTGGTACAAACTGTGGACCTATAGAAGGCACTTGACCTTTTACTTCTGGTAATGCTGGAGTGCCGAATGGTACTGGTTGATTTCTCGCGGTAGAGAATGACGATGCTCCAACATTTCTCAATGCACTACTAAAAGAACCTGAATCACCGAACAGGGGTGCTCGTGGAGGTACTGGTGCTGTTTTTCGTTTAGCTAAAAAATCGAAGAATGCCATATTATAATGTTATTGTTAGATTTGGATTAAGTATCGTTGCATCTTCTCCATCGTCTATGACCATCGACAAATCATTGACTCCATAAGCACTGAAGAGTTCCGGTACTCCTTCATTCACTAAAGTTTTGAATATACTTACTCGTTCAGAATCTTTTTCCTTTGTCCAGTATCTAAATGCTGCGTAATGCTCTGGTAACGCTTGGAATGCTTCAGGAAGTGATGGCATTTGACCAATTATATATGCTGCAGTTGCTCCTGTGGTTAGGGATGTACCTCCATATGGTCGTGCGATTGTCAATGTAGTTGAACTAGGTACAGATGTTATCTCATACCATTGTCCGTCACCCGATGCTGCAGCAACGTCTGAATATGTTATGCGAATCCACCGGCCAGTCATTGGTGATGTCCATACTGTACTATCTCCGGTAATTAGAATGCTTCCGTTTGGAGCTATGTCAACAGTACCAGTAGTGTAATCAGCAGAATTTAGATCTTGCACTCTTATTTTCCCACTAATGCTAATTTGGTTGCCAGCAGTTGATGGTCTTGGCCATAATGCAAATTTCCCATTCTCAACAAACCACCACTCAGGAGTATCACTAGTTATTGTTGAGTAATGAAGTTTATCCCAGAATATTCGTGATGGTGCTGGCTTAGGATTGTATCGTGTAGACGAAACTGTCACGAACACACTCTCGACTAAATCAATGTCGTATGGTAGTGGCTGGAAATTCGATACTGATTCAATCACTACTGTATGTGTTCCAGTACCAGTGCCAGTTATATCAATAATTGTTCCGGCCTGTGCATTCGCCAGACTCGTTGCTAGTTTAAATGTTGTTGCACTCTGATAAACCATGAAGTATTTTGTACTCGTAGATAGCCCGGCCGGGAGAGTATCCGTTGTGGTCAATTTCACCTGTGTCCCAGTATCAGTGAGAATAGCATTGCTTACCGCCGTACAAACATCTGATGCAGCAACGGCAGTAAATGTCGAGTCTGGAGCAAGAGTGCTAAGAAATCTAAGTCGTCTCAAAAAAGGCCAGTCTGCTTTGACGAGTAATCGTCTGTGAAAGTCGTTCATCCACTCATCGCCTTGAAGTAAGTTAGCAGCGGCGGCGTTTTTTGTGTCGACTCCGTATGTTGCCCTTAATTGTGTGTAGCTTCTCATATATCTATATTATACCATTTTTTACTAAATAAGTTTGAAAAATCCACCCTCAACTCTCACAAGATGCCCTGATTGAGCTGCAAACAACTCACAAGTTACAGATAATGTTTGATCGACAGTAGAATCTATTGAATCCGCCGTAACTTCTGAATCATAATTGGCAGCAGAGGCAAATAATAAGGTGCTACTAGCACCTTCCTCTTGTGCCATAAAACCAATCAGTAATTTTTGCGAACTCTCGGATGCCTGTGGTATTACATAAATTTCTAAATATCCTTTTACATTTGCACTTACTGGTAGTTCCTCAGAAATGCTTTTATTACCACTTCCATAATTTACCTTAAATTGGAATGTTCTTGCATCACTAGCAGCACATCGCATATTTATAGCAAATCTTCCATATATACCTTTATCAGTAGATAGAGTCCCGCCAGGTACAGTCGCACTCAAAATAGTAGTTTCTGCTGCTGAGTTAGACAACAAATAACTTGCACTCGTAATTTTTGAGAATCCAGTCGGAGCATTTTCGAGATCATTATAGTCAACTGGATTAGTGTCTATTTTGTTGTGAATGTGGTCGATAAATCTTGATTCGAGTCCATCAAATTTATCTTGGAAATCTTGTTTGGCATCATCTATTAATTTTTGTATGTCTGGATCTGGCATATTTCTACATTAGTCTTACTTCCCTTAATTTAGGAGAGGTGGCTGTTGTCACATTTATATCAAGTACAGCTCTTATTTGGAGCATTGTTACATTGGAAAGAGCACCTGCATCCGCCTGACTTGATATATCACCAACAGTATTAAATGTAGCTAATGTTGTATATGATGAATTTTGATCTTTTCTATACTGGATAACAATACTTTCTCCACTTTCTAGTGGTTCAGTAAAATCAACAAACACATCTGTAAATGTTCGGGAATCTTTTGCTGTACCGACTATCATTAATGGACTATCGATTGTTGCTTGAGAACTATCATATCTATTAGTTTTATCCGTATAATCTACGCCGGAAACATTACTATCATTGGGATCATCCCATCCAATAACAAGATAACTGTCACTGCCCGAAAATATACACGTTATTTTAACGCCGTTAGTTCCATTATTAGAATCACCACCAGAGCTCCCGGTCGATATCACATTATCGTATGCTAGAGCTCTCAATTCTATATTCCAACTATATACACCACTAGCCGATGTATTGTCTGATCCGTTAGTGCCACCCACAGCTATGAATATTCTACCTTGATGATCCGCAAGAGATTGGGGATTGACAGTAAGATTTATCTTAATAGATATATCCTCATGGACCTTAGTCATAAATAGAGGTATCTGAACAAGAAACTCCACAGAGGATTTATTCGTACGATATAGTCTACCTTCAACACCAGCTAGGAAATATACCCAACTTCCTTTCGTAATCATACTTTTAATACCAAACTCTCCGATGCGTATGGGGAGCTCAAATGAGCTACTACTTCTATCCCATGGAAATATATCTGCTATCTTCATGGTGTTTTCGTTTATACCATTGGAAGTTCCTATCATTAGCCACTTACCAAGTTCGGATAAACATCTTGTTGTATAGTTCACGGGCATATCAATAGCTGATTGGTTAAATGTAGATGTAGCGGCGGTACCTGCAAATGTTCCATTGTTTGTAAGGGATCCGACATTTTGACCGTTGCAGTAATAAACTATATTATCTTGACCCACCAATGCGGTGTGCCATGTAACATCAGTCAAGCCAGTATTAAAACGTGCTGCTGAATTAGTCCAGTCTTGCGAGGCAAATCCGGAAGTGGTTGGCCCCCACGCCGTCACACCGGTATCATCAAATACCAATATGTAGTTTCTCCAATATACAAGACCTTCACC
>SDBT01011885.1_pt1 | contig 13991 bp, 10 predicted proteins | sample 2277101 | NCBI WGS metagenome assembly SDBT01 (sample SAMN10404973, study PRJNA504765) | marine sediment metagenome | isolation source: marine sediment core GS10_PC15, 103 cmbsf | place: Arctic Ocean: Southern Knipovich Ridge | collected 2010 | reverse complement strand
AAAAGCTGATTGAAGGCTTTGGCTATCGTGAGCAGTGGATAAGGTCGCGAGACGACCAAATCCATCTCTGGTATTTATCAACTAACCTCGAGGAGGAGGAGCCATGATTTATAATCGCCGGGTGACGGCGTTGGCGCCGATCAAGCAGCACAGCGAACGGGTGCCGGGGAAGAATTTCCGGGATTTCTGCGGCAGGCCGCTGTATCATCATATTATCGGCACACTGGACATTACCTACGCCGTGGACGAGATCGTGATTGATACCGACAGCCCCGAGGTTATGCACGACGGGCCGGGCCTGTCCCCGAAGGTACGGGTAATCGAGCGGCCCGCCGAACTGCGCGGGGACGAGGTGAGCACGAACCGGATTTTCGCCCATGATCTGTTGCAAACCGAGGCTGACATTTATGTTCAGACGCACGCGACCAACCCGCTGCTGAAAGCTGAAACTATTGCCCGGGCTTTGCGGCTGTTCATCGAAAAAGAAGAGGAATATGATTCCCTGTTCAGCGTAACGGTTTACCACAACAGGTTCTATGATGCCGAGGGCCGGGCCGTGAACCATGACCCGGACAACCTGATTCGGACCCAGGACCTGGCCCCGATGTACGAGGAAAATTCCTGTCTTTATGTCTTTACCAAGCATTCCTTTGCGAAAACAAAGCGGCGCATCGGTGAAAGGCCCTGGCTGATGCCGATTCCGCCACTGGAAGCCGTGGACATTGACGATCAGTTCACGTTCAGATTGGCTGAGCTCATGGCTCTCTATGCCGGGAAAGAAACCGAGGTCCGGGATGAAGTCTGAAACCGTCTTGATCGCGACGCATTCGTTCGGCGCGTGCGGAGACGAGCCGTTGACCCGGCTGAAGGCCAGCGGACTCGAGCTGCGCTTCAATCCATACGGGCGGCGGCTCAAGGCCGGGGACGTGAATGAGCTGCTGCAAGGGGTCAGCGCGGTGCTCGCGGGGACCGAGCCGTATAATGCCGGGACCTTGGGAAATGCCGATAAGCTCCGGGCGATCTGCCGCATCGGGATCGGGCTGGACAACGTGGACTTTGAGGCGTGCCGGGCGCGTGGTGTCCGGGTGACGTATACGCCGGACGCACCGTCGCAGGCGGTGGCTGAGCTGGCTGTGGCGAACATTCTGAACCTGTTGCGGCATATTCACGCTTCAGATCACTCGGTGCGGGCCGGGGCCTGGAACCGGTACATGGGCCGGCTGGTCGGAGAGACGGTGATCGGGGTGATCGGCGTGGGCCGGATCGGGCGCCGGGTAATAAACTTGCTCGAGCCGTTCCAGCCGCATATCCTGGCCAATGATATTGACCCGAACGTACACGGCACGGCCCTGCCGAACGTTAGCTGGCGCCCGGCGGACGACGTGTTCCGGGAAGCCGACCTGGTCACCGTTCACATCCCGCTGAACCGTCAAAACCACCAGTTTGTGGACCGGCGTCGAATCAGTTTGATGAAGACCGGCGCTTGCTTGATCAATACCTCGAGGGGCGGGATTGTGGATGAAGAAGCATTGACCGATGCCGTACTGCAGAAACACCTTGGCGGCGCGGCGCTTGACGTTTTCGCCCGCGAGCCCTACGAAGGACGGCTGACAGGGAGTGAAAACGTCGTGCTCACCGCGCATATCGGGGCCTCCGCGCGGGCCTCGCGTTTTCTGATGGAAAAGTATGCCGCCGAGGACTGCCTCCGCCTCCTGGCGGGAGAAGAACCAAAATATCCCGTCCCGGAGGACTAGGATGATTGGCGCTTTGCTGAAAAAACTTCATGCGGCGGCGCACAAGATCGTGCGCAAGCTTTTCCGCGGCGAGCGGGTGGTGCTTGTGGCCAATGACGCGAGTGCGGAGGAGATCGCCGAGATTACGCGCCGAGTAGATTTCTATGTGCCCGCGGCGTACCGCCGCGGCGCCCTCCGCGTGCAAAGCAGGTTGACGCTGCGGACGCTTCTGGGGCTCGGCCCGGTTCTGCTGTTCGGGGTTCACGGGCGCTGGTGGACTTGGCTTAAGAAGTTGCGCCGTGGCATGTTCGACATTGATTATCGCCGGAATAAGGATGAGGGCTGGGAATGGTGTTATCTCGCCAATTATTGCGGCCGGGCCAAGCCGAAGTTCAAGGCTGCCAGACGCCGGTTCCGGCCTTACGTTGCCCGGATTCGGGAAGAGCCGCATAGCAAGGCATACATTTTTGGCACGGGCCCGTCGCTGACTGAAGCGATTAACCGGGACTGGGCGGACGGTTTCCGGATTGTCTGCAATACCATTGTCCGGGACCGCGACTTGTGGCAGCACATCAACCCGCATTTCATTGTCGCCGCCGACGCGATCTATCATTTCGGGCACAACAAGTTCGCCCGGGCCTTCCGACAGGACCTGGCGCTGCGCCTGGCCGAAAGTGACGTTCTGTTTGTGTTCCCGGCAACGTTTTACGAACTTGCCCACCGGGAACTGGCTGAGTTCGCCGACCAGCTCATTCCAATGCCGATTGGTTCGCGCCGGAAGCTTAACGTAGACCTTTACCGGGATTTGGCTCTGCCGCACTTGGAAAATGTGCTGGCCCTGATGCTGCTGCCTCTGGGCTGCACGTTGGCCCGGGAACTTTGCCTGTGGGGATTTGACGGCCGCGCGCCGGACGACAAGCTGTTCTGGGCAAACTCGCCCAAACATACTTATGCTGAGTTCATGCCTGAGCTCGAGAAGGCTCATCCGGCTTTCTTCCGGCATCACGTTCCGAAAGACGACCCTGAGAACTATGTCAGGCGGGTGCACGGCGACGTGCTCGAGGCCCTTCTCCAGGCCGCGGAAAGCGACGGTTGGCATTTCCGCATGATGCACAAAAGCTGGACCCCGGCCCTGCAGAAACGATTCACTCCGAATCATTGTGGTGACGCTGGTCAAGGGTCCCAGTAAGTGTATTTGCCCCAATGACCCGCAACCGGTAATTTTGCCGCACCTGCCTGCCATTCGTTCATCCCGATAGCTCTGGACTGGACAAAGCGTTTCACAGCATGGCGTACCGGTATTCCTTTGTTTGGCGGCAAGCTCTCCCGGCAAAACATTTGCAGGCTCTCCTGGCAAGATTTTAGCAAGTTCTCCTGGCAAAATGTCAGCAACGGGTTATCTTCCTGCTGCCCACATTGCAGGTTGACAATGTGGGCAGCAGGTACTTCGGACCTTGCCATTGATATTGTCTTGGATTTAGGCGGAATGACTCTGGAACTTGGGTTTCGGCGGAATGACTCTGGAACTTGGGTTTCGGCGAAATTCCCCTGGAATCGGACGGGCTCTCCGTCTTAGGCGCTGAAGCCCCAGAATGATTTGGGATGGTCGTAGGCGATGCGCCGGGCCAGTTTGACGGCGACGTTCATGGGTACGCGGCCCTGGTCAACCATGGCGCCAAGCACATCCGCCAGGCAGCGGCGGAACATCTCGTGGCGCGAGGCGTAGGACAGAAGTTTACGCGAGTCGGCGACCATGCCCGCGAAATTGGCGAGGAGATCAACGCTGGCGATATATTCGAGCTGGCGCTTCATGCCGCCGGGCGAGTCGTTGTACCACCAGGCAGCGCCGAGGTTGACCTTGTCGCCGAAGACGCGGGCGAGGGTGGCGAGGGTGGCCTGATGGTAGGGTTCGAGGCTGTAGAGGACAATCTTGAGGCGGCCGTCAAAGCGGTTGAGCAGAGGGGTGAGCGGCTCGACGATCGGGACCATGTGGTCGGAGATGTCCCCGCCCGCATCGGGTCCAAGCTTGGCAAAGAGACTGTGGCGAACGTCGCGCACCACCCCCATGTGGATCTGGAAGACCCAGTCCTTGGCGCTGTCCATCTCCGCGATCTCGTTGAGGACAAAAGCCATGAAGGCGGCGATCTGGTTCGGCTCGAGTTCCCGGCCAGCTTGGGCCTTGCGGAAGGCGCCGTCAGCGTCTGCCTCGTCAACCTGGTAACCGTAAGGGACTTTGAGTCCGTGGTCACTGGCCAGGCAGCCGTTTTCGGCGAAATAGTCATGGGTGATCTTCAGCGCGGCGATCAGGTCGCGAACCGTGCTGAATTTCAGGTTGACGCGCGCCTCCAGTTTGGCAATGTATTCGCGCCAGTCGGGCTTGAAAATGTTCATGGCCCGGTCAGGACGGAAGGTGGGCCGGATCATGCCGGCGATGGGGGAATCTGCCAGGGCCTGGTGGTCTTCCAGGGAGTCGGTGGGATCGTCGGTCGAGCACATGCTTTCGACGTTCATGCGCTTAAGCAAAGCCTGGGGCCGCAGTTCCGGGCGCTGCAACGCTGCTTTAGTCTCGCGCCAGATGAGATCGGCGCTTTCGGCGCTGATCGGCTCGTCAATCCCCAGTATCCGCTTGAGATCCAGTTGCACCCATTCGTAAGTGGGATTGCCGGCAAGTTCCTCCCACACCGCGGCGGCCGCGCGCCATTTCTCCTCGTTAGCGGCGTCGCCGGTAATGAGTTCTTCCGGGACGCCGCGTTTGCGGAGAAGTTCCCAGACATAGTGATCGGTGGCGCCCTCGATTTGCCAGATGTCGGTGTAATTCTGGTTCAGGCGGATTTCGCGGACGTCGGCGTGGTTATGCGGGTCAAGCAGGGGTAGCTCTTGAATGTCGCGATAGATGTCCACCCCCGCCCGGGCCGTGATAAGGTAATTGGGGCCGATAAGCTCTGACATAAAAAACCTCGTGTTTCAACTTGTAATTCCCGCGCTTCAATCATAAAGTTAATATGTTTAGCGGAAACCAGTGAAATGAGCGGGCCGCGGCAGCTTGGCTCAAGCGAGTTAAGATAGGGTTTGCGCTTAGCGAATCAAGCTTGGATGTGAAAAGATGAGTGCTGCTGACGACGAAGCCCAAAATGCCGGACCGGCCGTTCCCGAGGACGCAGCCGCAACGTCGCCGCCGCCGCCAGGTACCGCGGAACTGACCGGCGCGAAGCCCCGGAGAAAAATCGTGATTCGCAAACCCAGCGAAGCCGAGATGGGCAGCGTGCCGGCGGCGCCCCAGGTGGAGGAACCTGAATTGACAGCCCCAGCTCAGGTGGAGGAAGCCGAAGCGGCGGCCCCAGCTGAGGGGGAGGAACCCGAACAAGCCGGGGCGGCGCCCCGCAAACTTTTGTTCAGCAAAGCCGAGGCGCCGACTGCGGCGGCCGCGATCCAGATTGACGAGCCGACCCCAGCGGCGGCATCCCCGGCGGAGGCGCCGGCCGCACCGGAGGGCCGTAAACTCGTTTTCGACAAGTCACAGGTCTCGACCGCCAAGCAAACAGACGCCCCGGCAACGGGCCCGGGAAGGGGAAGCGGCGCCGCTTCTGCGGCCGAGAAGCCTACGGCAGCGAAGCAAGGTCAGCCACTGCAAGTTCCGTCAGCTTTTTCCGGGAAAGACGCCAAGAAAGCCGAGGTCAAGGTTGACCGCAAGTCCCTTCTTGTTCTGATCGGGGCCGGTGGTGTCGGGTTGGTGATTTTAACTCTGATATTCGTGGTGATGTATGTGGTCTTCTTCTCCGATCCGGACACCTCGTCCGGGTATTACAGTAAACCTGCAGGCAAGGTTGACCGGCGCAAAAAAAATGACCAGGGGGGTACGGAAGTGCCGGTGAAGCCGGAGAAGGTGAGCTTTAGCCACCGCTGGGGCTGGCAGGTCAGCGAGAGTTTGGAACAGAGCTTTTTGCATCCGGATTTGCTCACTGGCACCGGCGGCAGCTTTTCGGTGGAGATGTGGATGAGGGTCCACGCACTCGAGGGTCTGAAAAGCATCACGCTGACCAACACTGAGAAGTACCAGCAGTTCAGCCTGGCCTGTAAACGCCTCGGGGACGGGACGCACCGAGTGAGCTTCAAGGTGCCGCGGGCCAACAGCTATGCCGCGAAAGGCATATTGCCGAACGGCCGGGGCTGGATCCATCTTGCGGGGGTTTACGATCCGCTGGAAAACGGGGAGATCAAGCTGTTTATAAACGGCCGCCTCGCGGACAAAAAGCATTGCGAGAAAGAACCCCGCCTTTCCGCTGGCGGCTTCTCTCTCAAGACCAACATCGAAAAGATCACCGGTAAGGACACCCAGGTCGTTTTCGATGAAATCCGCTTCAGCAGAGCTGCGGCGTATAGCTCGGGTTTCAAGCCTAAGCGCGTGCTCAAACTCACCCCTGACACCATCTCATTGCTCCACCTGGAGAAATGGGCCGACGGCATGATCATGGACGCGGCCCGAAAGAACCTAAAGCTCGAGATTGAAGGCGGCGACTGGGTGGAAGTGGACGTGAACGTTTTCATGCTGGCGGGCAAACGCTCCCTCGACCTGCCCAAGGCATTACTCGAGAAGTTCGAACAAAAATTCGGCCGGGAAGCCCTTCGGAAATTTATCCGCGACTATGAAGCCTGTTCCGATAGCGAGAAACGCCAGTTCAAGAAAGCCCTTGAGAAACTCCACCAGACCCCCTGAGTGGAAAGGAAGAAGCGGGCATAGCTTGATTCGGCCGAGCTGTTTGAGGCTGAGCTTCCAACCCGAGAACCACTGGGGAAGTTCGCAAGCAAAGCACGTGCGGCTATGGAGATGGAACTTAGCCTAATGCTGAAATCGACGTTGAACGAGGTTGTGATCCGCATGGATGATTACCTCGAGTTCTTCCTGCAAAGGGAAAATCTGACCGTGCTGATCTGGTCGCTTTGCCTGTTGCTTGTCTGGATTGGCTCCGGGGCGTTCGCGGCGTCCATTGCCGAAAGACGTCTGCGTCACCGCGGCCGGCATTTTTTGGGGGGTTTGTTCATGCCGCTGCTTTATCCCGCGGGTATCTTACTTTTCCTGCGTCCACCCAAAGCAATTTCGCGAGGGCCGATGTCTGAAGTGAACAGTGACATCCTCCAGATGAAGGGGGCGTCCCCGGTTGGCACCCGGTCTCCTGCCCCGCAAGCCAAAATCCGCCAGCCGCAAACCCAGGTCGAGCCCGCCCCGGATTATAATCAGGCTTTTTTCAAGAAGATGTGCTTTGACGAGGCAGGCGCGGTTCGCGGGCCCTTCGGTTTTCGGGTGGAAAGCGTTACGTTGCGGGTCGAGCAGATCGTCGAGGCCAAGCCCGAAACCGTGGTGATCGAGACGATCAATGCTGGGGGCCAACTGCAGACCCTCCGAATACCTTACCATAAAATCGAGTGGTGCAGGGAACTCTGAGTCCCGGCTTGCCCGCGACAAGTGCCGGGGCAGAAGCTCGTTTCGCCACAACGAATCACTTTTACGGGAATTATATGTTTGAGAAAACAAGTGGACAGCTAAACTTCCCGGCTGAGGAAGAGAAGGTTCTGGGGTTCTGGCGGGAAAAGCAGATTTTTGCCAAATCGCTTGAACAGCGCCGGGGCGCCTCGGAATACGTGTTTTATGATGGGCCACCCTTCGCTACGGGCCTGCCGCACTACGGGAACCTGCTGCCCGGCACCATCAAGGACGTGGTTCCCCGCTACCAGACCATGTGCGGGAAATTCTGCGACCGGGTCTTCGGCTGGGACTGCCACGGTTTGCCGGTTGAAAACGAGGTGGAACAGAGCCTGGGGATTAACAGCAAGCACGAGATCGAGGAATACGGAATTACCAGGTTCAACGAGGCCTGCCGCAGCATTGTAGACAAGTACAGCGCCGAGTGGCAGTCCATTGTCCAGCGTATGGGCCGCTGGGTTGATTTCGAGCGGGGCTACCGCACCATGGACCGTGATTACATGGAGTCGATCTGGTGGGTATTCAAACAGCTCTGGGACCGCGAGCTGGTCTACGAGGGCAATAAGGTCATGTGGTATTGTCCCCGCTGTGCCACGCCGCTGTCGAATTTCGAGGTTAACCAAGGCTATGCCGAGGTTCAGGACCCGGCCATCACGGTGCGTTTCCGCGTGCAGGACGCCGAAAACAGCTTTTTCCTGGCCTGGACCACGACCCCATGGACCCTCCCGGCCAACCTGGCTTTGGCCGTGGGACCGGATATTGATTACGTGGAAGTTGACGATGGCGGCACACACTACTTCCTGGCCGAGGCGCTGCTGAACGTCTACTTCCGAAAAGAACCGCCGCCAGTGGTCCGCCGCTGGCAGGGCCGCGAATTGGCCGGGATGACTTATGAACCACTGTTCGACTATTTTGCGGAGTTGCGGGAAGCCGGCGCCTTCCGCGTTATCAACACTGGATTTGTCAGCATCACCGAGGGCACCGGCATTGTCCACGTAGCCCCGGGTTTTGGTGAAGAGGACGCCATTGCCGGCCAGGAACACGGGCTGCCCAGCGTGTGCCCCCTCGATGACGAGGGTCATTATACCAGCGAGGTGCGCGATTACGCCGGCCGCTTCGTGAAAGACTGTGATGAGGAGATTATAAAGCGCCTGGAAGCGGAGGGCAAACTGGTTCATCGCGGGACCTGCCGCCACAATTACCCACACTGCTGGCGCTGTGATTCACCCCTGCTGAACAAGGCCATCGCCACCTGGTTCGTCCGGGTGGAAAAGATCAAGGATCGGCTCATCGCGGCCAACGAACTGATCCATTGGGTGCCGGGCCACCTCAAGGCCGGCCGCTTCGGCAAGTGGCTGGCAAATGCCCGGGACTGGGCCGTGTCGCGCAACCGCTACTGGGGCTGTCCCCTGCCTATCTGGCATAACCGCGAGTCGGGACAGACCGTCTGCATCGGGTCAATCGCCGAATTAGAAGAACTCAGCGGCCGGCAATTAGATGACATCCACAAGCATTTTGTGGACGAGATCGTTTTGCCGGGCAAGGACGGCTGTGAGCTTCGGCGCGTGCCCGAAGTGCTCGATTGCTGGTTCGAGAGCGGCGCCATGCCCTACGCCCAGCGGCACTATCCCTTCGCCAACCGGGAGTGGCTCGAGGATAACTTTCCCGCCGACTTCATTGCCGAGGGCCTGGATCAGACCCGTGGGTGGTTCTATACCCTGGTAGTGCTGGGCGCCGCCCTCTTTGACAAGCCGCCTTTCCGTAATGTGCTCGTGCATGGGCTGATCCTCGCCGAGGACGGCTCGAAAATGTCTAAGCGCAAGAAAAACTACCCGGACCCCATGTACATCATGAACACCTACGGCGCCGACCCCATGCGCCTCTACATGCTCTCCACGCCCGTCGTCCGGGGTGAAGACCTGAAATTCTCCGAGACGTCCCTGAAGGAGACCATGCGCAGTGTGCTGATCCCCTTCTGGAACGCCTACAGCTTCTTTGTCACCTACGCCCGGGTGGACAACTGGCGCCCGGCCGCGGCCGCGGACGCGACACTGCCGGAATCTGTGGATAACCCGCTGGACCAGTGGATCATCTCCTGTCTGGAAGGCATGATCAAAGACATCCGCGACAGCATGGACAAATATGAACTGCAACCGGCCGCCAACCGCTTCGGTGGCTTCGTCGAGCAACTGAGCAACTGGTATATCCGTTGCAGCCGACGGCGCTTCTGGAAGAGCCAGAATGATCGTGACAAGAACGAGGCCTATGCCACGCTCTACTATGTGCTGCTCCGCTTCTGCCAGGCCGCCGCGCCGTTCATCCCCTTTATCACCGAGGCTGCATACCGTAACCTGCGGCATGACAACATGCCCGAATCGGTACATCTATGCGATTTCCCCCGGCCCGCCGAAAGCTGGCTGAACGCGGCGCTCGACCGCAAAATGGCCCGGGCCAGAACCGCCGTCTCGCTGGGCCGTTTCCTTCGCAGTCAGGCAGGCATCCGCGTCCGCCAGCCGTTGCGTGAACTCTTTTTGGTCTCCCTCAGTGCCGAGGTCCGCCAGGACTTGGCCGAGATGCAGCCGGTGATCGCCACGGAACTGAACGTCAAAAGCGTCTCCGTCAAAGAGAATGAACATGATCTGGTGCGCCTGAGCGCCAAGGCCAACTTCCCCAGACTCGGACCCAAACTCGGCGCCAAGATGAAAGCCGCCGCCGCTGCAATCGCCAAATTGACCGCCAATGACATTGACAAACTGCAGCTTGACGCTATGGTATGTGTAGAACTCGATGACGAAGCAGTCCTCGAAATCTCCAAGGAAGATATCGAAATCTGCCGCGAAGAAAAAGCGGGACTGGCCGTCGCCAACGAGAGCAATGTGACCGTGGCTCTGGACCTGAATTTGGATGCCGAGCTTGCACTTGAAGGAACGGCACGCGAAATTATCCATGTCATTCAGGAACAGCGCAAAGTCGCCCAGCTCGAGGTGACCGACCGAATCCGCGCGAGTATTGACGGCTCGGCAAAAGTGAAAGAGGCGGTGCAGAAGTACCACGATTATATCGCGGCCGAAACGCTGGCGGAGACCCTCGACTTCGGTCCGGTCTCCCCCGCGAGCGCCAGCGTGCGAATTGGCCCGGAACAGTGCCGCATGCTGATCGCGAAAGTCTAGGAAAACAGCCGATGGCGCAAGCAGATGTATGCCCGTTTTGCAACAGCCCTATCGAAGTGCCGGAAGGGGTGACGGAATTTCGCTGTGCTTCCTGCAATACGCTGCTTGAATTAGGGGCCCCGCCTGAGCCTGAACCGGCAAACAGCGCTGAACCCGTCGCCCAGGATAAGCAGGAAGAACAACAGCCCGAGCCCCGGCAAGTTGCGGAGATGGCCAATGTCAAAATCGCTAAACCCGTTGACGTGGATATTATAAGCGGACTTATGGCGGCGCCGGACGATTCCGCGAGCAAAACCCAAAACAAGTTGCTCATTACGGGCGACCATGACTTTAAGCTCGAAGCCGATGTCCCGGCCCCGGCCTTGGTCACTGGCGCCAATAAGATCAGCGCCGAGGAAGCTAAACGCATTACCGCAGAAGCCCGCCGAGAGGCCGAAGAAGAAGCTAAGCACATCGCACAGGATGCCCGCCAGCAGGCCGAGGAAGAAGCTAAGCGCATTGGTGACGAGGCCCGCCAACTGGCCGAGGAAGCCAAAAAAGAGGCCGAAGAAAACGCCCGGCGCATGCGTGAATCCCTGCAAGAGGAAGCGATAGCCGGCGCCAGACAATTGGCTGAAGAGACCCGCCAGCAAGCTGAACAGGAAGCCAAACGCATCGCCGAAGAAGCCCGCCAGCAGGCCGGGGAATTCAAGAAACAGCAGGCGATCCAATTTGCCAGACAAAAGGCCAGGGCCGCCGCCATCCGCGCCGCCAGGAAAAAGGCCATCGAACTCGCCCGCCGGAAAGCCCTCGAAGATGCCAAGAAAAAACGCGAAACCAGCCGCAAGATTCAGCAAGAAGCCCACACCCAGCAGCAAGAGATTTACATTAAAGAATACGAAAATAAAGTACGCAACGAAATCGAAATGGAAATGAAACAACTCGAGCAGGAACTGAAACAAGATACCCCCGCTGACACGAAAGGCCAGGCCCAAAAACAGGCCGCCGAGGCAAGAAAAGCCCCGGACGAGGCCGAGACACAAGAAGCCGAGAAAGAGAAAAAGACGAAAAAAAAAGTCGCCGTTTTAAGAAAAGTGGTGAAAATCAAGAAAGCCGGAACGAAGGCCGCCAAGAGTCGCGAACCGGCCGGCGGCAAGCAAGGCGCGGGCAGGCCCGGAAATGAGGCCAAAGACAAGACCGCAGACAAGAGCGGACAGGAATTATGACCACAGGAAAACAGAATTGAGAATTAAGAATTAAGCATCCGGCACAGGGAAAAGAAGCGCATGGATAACGCCGCCAGAACCGAACTCGAAAAGGAAATGCGCGAAAAGCTCGAGCGCGAATTGGCGCAACGCAGCCAGCAAACCCCCAGCGCTACTTCCGGCGATAGACCCGCGGCTGCCGACCCCCGGACCAAGCTGGAGACCGAACTGCGCGAACAACTCAACGCCGAACTCTCCGCTAAAGACGAAACCCTATCCCCCCGCAAACGGCTCGAAGAACAACTCCGCCAAGAGCTCCAAACCCAACTCGGCAGCAAAATCGCCGGCACCAACGAGCGCCAAAGGGTTGAAGACGAAATAAATAAACGAATTGCCGCCCGACTCGGCACCCTCGGCAAACCCATAGAAGACAAACGAAAAAAATCTATCCCGGGCAGAGCCGCCAGAAGAAGCAAGAGCGCCAGAACCAAGACCAGACAATTAAGCAAAAGCATTACCAAGACGACAAGAGAACTTTCCGAACAAGACCTGAAAATCCTCCAGCAAAAGGCCAAAATCGACGCCAAGGTTAATAAACAGAAGTTGCTTATCTACGTCGGCATCACCATACTCACGCTGATCATTGCTGGCACTATCCTCGGCAACACGGATAAAATCCGCAACTTCTTCGCCAAATCGCCCCCGGAAGCGAATGACGCCAGGAAAAGGTATATCAAATACATTCCCAAAAAACCGCCCGCCGCCGGTACACGGCAAGCTGCCCCCGCGCCGCCCCCCGTCAAGGTGAATAAATACACTCAGCTTCAAATGGATGTGAAAAAACTGCGGACGACCGGCAAACACCAGAGCGCCATTGACCTCATTGACGAGTTCAAAAGAAACAATTCCAACTACGCGCTCGACTGCCGGGATTTTAGGAACGAAATTATTGGCGAGTTCCTCGCCAAAGAAGCCGGCAGCCAAGCCTGGAAAAACGTCCGCCAGCAGACCCGGCTTCTGGAAGAAAGTGGCGAGGCCGAGCAAATCCAACAGGCCATTGATCTACTCGCCAATTTCTGGGAGAACTGTCCTGACGAACGCTTCGCCGCCGATCATTGCATTGACGAACTTAGGTATAAATTCTATACCTTGACCCAAAAAATGCCTGCCGATCCACGCGATCGCGAATGACCAAAAACTTCGCTGAACTTTTTGCTCCCGGCCCCGCCATGAAAATTAGATTCTGGAAAATGCACGGCGCCGGCAACGACTTCATTCTCGCTGATGATCGCGACGAACAATTTCCCCTCACCGACAGCACCTGGCTCCAGCGCCTGGCCCGCCGCAAAACCGGGGTCGGCTGTGAAGGCTTCATCCTCATCCAAAATTCCCGCGCGGCCGATTTCCGCATGCGCTTCCTCAACCCCGACGGCAGCGAAGTTGAAATGTGCGGCAACGGCGCCCGCTGCGTCGCCCGCCTCGCCCATGAACTCGGCATTGCCCCCCCGGCTATGACCTTCGAGACCATCGCCGGCATTATTAGCGCCGAAGTCCTCACCGGCCAGGTCCGGCTCCACATGACCGACCCCACTCACTGGCGTCTCGGCGCCACCCTCGAACTCTTCGGCCGCCAAATCACCTACGGCTTCGTCAACAGCGGCGTGCCCCACGTTGTCATCGAGGTGGACAACCTCGAAAACTTCAACGTCCACCAATGGGGCGCCGCCATCCGCCACCACCGGAACTTCGCCCCGGCCGGCGCCAACGCCAACTTTGTCTGCGTCACCAGCCCCGACTCCCTGACCGTGCGCACCTACGAACGTGGGGTCGAGGCCGAAACCCTGGCCTGCGGCACCGGCATCGTCGCCAGCGCCCTGATTTGCGCCAAAACCGGGAAACTTACCCCCCCGGTCACGGTTAGCTGCCAAAGCAACGACCTTCTCGAAGTCAATTTTACCCTTACACCCGAAAGCGCCCGCGCTGTTACCCTCCTCGGCCCCGTCGTTCATGTCTACACCGCTGAACTCCTATACCCCTGAATCCTCCCGTTCCGAAAGTTTCTTCAAAAAAACAGCCCCCGCCCCTTGCTTCCCACCACTTCTTGCCCTATATTAACTATCACGGTGGATTTGCAGGATGGGGAAGATCCGGTGTAATCCCGGTCCCTGCAGGTCTGCCGCCTGTGCATGGGCAGTTGCGAAGGTGCTTTCGGAAAAAAAGAAGATTTTTGCACCAAACGCATTTGTAACCGTTCACGCCCGTGCTACGGTGAGGGCTCTTTTCACGCGCTTGTGGCCGCGTGACGGCGGTCTTTGACAACTGAATAGTGCGACAGTGCTTTCCCTGTCATGATCATGAGTATGGGCTGCTTTTCGGGTTTTGACGGATGGCGGTCTTGTTTAGATGGGCTTTTCGCTTTTTGCCG
>SDBT01011883.1_pt1 | contig 13991 bp, 14 predicted proteins | sample 2277101 | NCBI WGS metagenome assembly SDBT01 (sample SAMN10404973, study PRJNA504765) | marine sediment metagenome | isolation source: marine sediment core GS10_PC15, 103 cmbsf | place: Arctic Ocean: Southern Knipovich Ridge | collected 2010 | reverse complement strand
GATCGCGCAACCAAGTTGCTGTAAATCTTTAACACTTTGTTTATCAAGATCAAGATCACAACCAGAAATGGTATAACCTTGAGAGCGCAAAATTTTTGCAATGCCGCTCATACCAATGCCACCAATACCGATAAAATGTATATGTGCTTTTTTATGATACATAACTATGTGAGTATTTTTAAATTTTTATCTATGAAGAGTAAGTATAGACATAACTTGCGCATAATTATATCAAAATTAAAACTAAATTTGTTTTAAAATTTAGGAGAGTTCTATACAAGATAGTTTATTGTAACGCATTAGAGTAATTTTTTTAATGTTATGAGTTGCTGACGAAGTTGTGTAAGTTGTGTATGAATATCATGTGAAATAGGTTTTTCATTTTTTTGAATAGTTACTTGGGATTGTTTTTCTGCAGATTTGAATTCTAACAAATATGAATTAGAATTTTGCCTGATTGCCTTCTTTGCTCCTGCTATGGTCAAACCTTTTTCGTAGAGTAATGTTTTAATGTGCTGGAAACGTTTAAGGTCTTTTTTAGCATAGTAGCGTTGGCCACCTTCTGAGCGATGTGCTTTGAGTCCAAATTCTTTTTCCCAAAATCTAATAACAAATCGTTCTATGTTTAATTTTTTAGCAAGTTCTCCAATACGAAATTGTTGCTTGTTTTCTTTCATACTATTATCCTTTTTTAAGATATAATCACTACATAGGCAACATTATCATTACTCTAAAAAAATTATCAATATCAATCAAGAGTTATGGCTGTCTCTAGTGAAAAGATGAATTATTTGGTATTTTGATAGTAATTCTATTTTTTAATAGTTTCATTACTATGTTTTATACAGTGATTTGCACTTTTTTTTATTTAAGGGATACACATGAAAATTAAAGAATTACTTTTGCCATTAACATTAGCTCTAGCAACAACGTGGGCATTACAATATTTTTGGGGATCTCGTCAGGATCAGCGTTCTGAACATCATCCTTCTTCTGGCCAAAAATTTGAAGCTCCAACAATAAAGCATATACCATTGCATAAACCATTACATCTTGAAATTGACTTTTTTGATGCAAAATCAAGACGTCCAACAAAGCTTACAAACATCGAGACGCGTGATGCTCGTTACGTATTTTCCAATGATGGTGCGTGCTTGGAACAAGTTTCTTTTTTTAGAAATTGGGGCGGCCAAGCGGGGTATTTAGATACACTACCTGAGATAAAAGAACATGATCGTGAACAGTGTACCTTTCTTGTTGCATTACAAGCTAAAACACCATATTATTTTAATCTTGTTGAAGAACAACACGATGACCGTGTACATGTACTCAAGTACCAAGCTGATTTTGAAGATGGTGTTTTGTATAAGAGATTTACTATCCATAATAATATACACCGTATTGATATGCAAGTAACGATTGAGCCAAAGGCTGGACATGAAGTTCAACCACGTATTTTCTACGGTTCTCCGTATTTAAGCGAAGCATCGGCTAAAGATACTATTACTGCTATTAATAATGATGAACACGGCAGTATACAGCAGCATGAATTTACTGATGTTGCTGGCCATTATTGGTCGCATCCCAAGTTGTTTGGTACGATGGATCGTTATTTTTTATATTCACTTATACAAGATGAACAAAAATTTGTACAACGGGGTTATTATAAGCTTGTTGGCCAACATCGACTATATTCTATTTTGGAAGGTCCAGTTATCAGAGGAAAGAAAACGTGGGAAGTATCTTTTTATGTTGGTCCAAAAACAAGCAAGGATATGTCAGCAGTTGATGAGCATCTTGAAGGTGTAATACGCTATGGATTCTTTGCGCCAATTTCAAAACCAATTTCACGATTTTTGCTTGATATTCTTAACTTTTTATATAGTTATTGTGGAAATTATGGTTTTGCCATTTTTTTTATAACACTTTTACTTAAATTACTCATGTTACCGTTTACTATGCGTGGTGAACAGGCTATGAGTAAATCTCGTAAACAACGTGTACAATTCGAAAAGAAGTTAAAGCATCTTCAAAAAAAGTACAAAGAAGAGCCACAAACATTAGCACAAGCACGTGCCGAACTCATAAAAAAGCACGGTATTCCTGGATTAGGGGGTTTAGGAGGATGCTTGCCGATATTATTGCAGTTACCAATGTTCTGGGGATTGAGTATTATTTTATCGCAGAGTATTGAATTGTATAAAGCATCTTTTTTGTGGATTCCTGATCTTTCACTGCCTGATCCTTATTATATTTTTCCAATTTTAACGGGTATTGGTATTATGATCCATAATCCAACTGGTGACCCACAGCAGCGTTTAACATCGCTAGTGATGGGGATATTTATAGCTGCTTTTACTATAAATTTTTCTGCAGGCTTAACGCTTTATATTTGTATAGGAACCTTATTAGGTGTTGCGCAGACACATATGTTACGTATGTGGAAACAAGTATGATAGAAAAGTTGCCATCATTAGCACATCTTATAAAATTACTGCAGCAGGTGCCGTATTTAGCTACAAGAAATGTATATCGTGTTGCTAACTATTTATTAACGCTAGACGATAAACGAGCTCAACAATTATGTGATGCGATTATGCATGCACGAATAAAAATTATTCCTTGTTTTATATGTTTTGCCTGGCAAGAAGTAGGAGGTGCATGTTTATTTTGTTCAAGCAAAAAACGTGATCAATCTCTTATTTGTGTAGTTGAAACATTGCAAGATCTTATGGCGGTTGAAAAAACCGGTGGATATACCGGCGTGTATCACGTGCTGGGTGGATCAATTTGCCCACTTGATGGTGTTGGACCAGAAGATTTAACGATTCAGCCACTTATAAAACGCGCAGAAAAAAATGATGCTTTAGAAATTATTTTAGCAACAAATCAAACACCAGAAGGTGGAGCAACCGCTGCATATATTGCAAAAAAAATAGAACATACTAATGTGAAACTCTCGTGCTTGGCACGAGGAGTTCCTGTTGGCTCTTCTTTAGAATATATGGATCGTTTGACAGTTTTTAAAGCTTTGTCTGAGAGACGCCCGTTTTAATCTATGGATAGTCACGACCCTCTGCTGCTGCACTATCATTATATTGTTGACAATTGTTGCATCGTCTTTTATTTTTACATTCATCACTAGCAAATCGTCCATCCTTGCAGCAATTTATACAGTAATTGTCAAGATGTTGATTTTTTTTGCGATTTTTTCTTGTGTTGTACTGTGGGTTATAAGCGTATAATCCAGATTCTATGCATAACAAAGCAATAACCAGATAGAATATTTTTTTCATATAAATCTCCTTTTTTCTAATTTTATTCTTTTTTTTATTATACTATATTTAAAAGGCTAAATTCAAGTGTATAGGAGAATATATGCCATATAGTATTCCACATGATTCGGAAATGTATGCTGCCCGCATACGAGATTTGTGTTCTTTAGTAGAAGAATATGCTAAGGAATGCCAGATAAGTTCAGGTGTTATTCTCTTAATAGCAGATTTTGAAAGTGATCGATCTATTTTTCGACAAGAGCGGTCATATTATTATTTAACTGGGATTGAAGAATCGGCGTCTATGTATCTTATAGATATGCAATCTGGTAAAATTACATTGTATATTCCTAACTTTCAAAGTATTCGTGAGCAATGGATAGCTTCATCAGTTATATTAGGGCAAGAAACAAAATATAAAGTAGATGAGATTGTTTATGCTGGTCAACCCTGTAAAGGATATCAATGTTATCCTTTTTTTAATCGACATGAATTTAGTACTGTTATTGCGCGGCTGCAAGATTATGTAACGCGTTCATGTCCTATCTTTACATTATCCTCATCAAGTCCATCTGAATATTTTATGCAACGATTTGTTCTCCAACAAATGAATTTAGTTATTGATGGATTACAAGAAGCAATTGTTGACATTTCTTCTGTTGTTGCACAAATGCGAAGAAAAAAAAGTAAACGAGAACTTGAACTTATGTATCATGCCATAGAAATTACTATTGATGCTCATGATACAGTAGCTCGTATGTTAGTGCCAAATAAGCTTGAGTATGAAATACAAGCAAGTTTAGAGTATATGTTTACGTTCTCTGGTGCATTGCCAGCATTTCCATCAATTGTTGCTAGTGGAAAGCATGCAACAACATTGCATTACACGAAAAATGACAAGTTAATTGAAGATGGTGACATGGTAGTCGTGGATATTGGTGCAGAGTATAATTATTATTGTGCTGATATTACACGAACATATCCTGTATCTGGTACATTTTCAGAAAGACAACGTGAAATATATCAGATTGTTCTTGATACACAAGCATATATTGCAGGACAGTCACGACCGGGTATGTGGCTGTCAAGTAATGAATATCAGGATAAATCTCTCAATCATCTTGCACGTCAGTATTTGAAAGATCAAGGGTATGAGAAGTATTTTCCTCATGGAATAGGGCATTACTTAGGATTAGATGTGCATGATGTTGGTGATTATTCAGTGCCGCTTGCAGCAAATGATGTTATTACTATTGAACCCGGCATTTACATTCCAGAAGAAGCACTGGGTGTGCGCATTGAGGATGATTATTGGGTAGTTGAAGATGGTGTTGTTTGTATGAGTGAAGCACTGCCAAAAGGTTCTGACGACATAGAAGAAATGATGCAACAGCAGATGGATGATATTGAATAACAAAATCTACTGAATATTTTTATTTTGATTTAACATATATAAAATGCTTAATGAAATAATTGTGCCCACAAGCATAGAACTTATTGCATTAATTTGTAATGAAAATTTTATCATAGCGCCAGAAATAATAAATGCAAAAGTGGTTCCAATAATAGCTGGAATTGCGTAAGGAAATTGTGTGCGTGCATGTTCAAGGGGTAATGTGTTAGTACTAGTAGCAGTCATTATTGTTGTTTCTGAAAATGGAGAGATATGGTCACCACAGACGGCACCAGAAAAAATTGCACCAATTGAAGGGAATAATATAAGCATTGAAGATGGATTAATTGGTGGTGTTAACTGAAATAAAGAAATGAGCATTTGTATGACAATTGGGAGCATTAAGGCAAATGTTCCCCAAGCAGAACCAGTAGAAAGTGTAATTAATAATGAAGTAAAAAAAATCATAACAGGAAGGAATAAAATAGGTACTTTGCCTAGCAAGATATGTGCGAGATAAGAACCAGTCATAAGATCTGTGCTTAAAAATGTACTTAAGATAGAGGCAAGTACTACGATAAGAATTGCATTGTACATTAGTGAAATACCCTTAGCAATTATTAGAGGAATAGTTTTTAAGATAATAGTTTTTTTATATAGCGCAAACAGACAACTTGTTGTAAAACTGATGATTCCCATAACGCACATAACGAAAAATGTTTGTGTATTATACCGAAATGCATCAATGAAGGAATGGGTACCACCGAATAGATGATAATTACCGGTAATTAGAATGCCAATTATAACACCTACGGGTAGTAAAGTAAATGGCAATAACAATTCAAGTATGGAATGACTTTTATTATTTTGTTGAGATTTTTTTTCTTTAAAATTTATTTGCTTTGTTTGTTCTTCATAATGTAAAGGACCAAATGAAATTTGTTTTTGAACTATAAAAAATACTGAAAAAATCATCAGAAACGAATAAAAAATAAATGGAATGGATTGTATATAAATATAAAATGAATCAGCTGCTATTTTATCTCCTGCTTGGTCAAGTTGTATTAATATCGCAGCGGCCCAACTTGAAACTGGAATCAGTATTACAACCGGTCCTGCAAGACTATGAGCGAGAAAGGCTAATTTAGTTCGAGATATTGCTAAACTATTTGCAAAAGGTTGAGTAATATTGCCAACAGTCAATATACTTAAATAATCATCGATACTTAATAAAAAAGAAAGAATTATTGAAGATGTTTCTGCAGTTCGTTTTGAATGTACATATTTGCGTACAAATCGTGCATATGCGGTGGCACTTCCTGTATATGTTAATAATGTCACAATAGAACTTACGCTAATAAGAAATGTATATAAGTATAAATTTTCAATATCGGTTGTGTGTACTATTGCTCGCTGTAAAATTGTTTTTATACTTTCAACTAAACTGCCTTGAGTAGCAATTAACGCAGCGGTAATAATACCAGTAAATAAGGCTAAATTGAGTTTTTTAGTGAAAATTACTACACCAACAACAATAAAAGGTGGCAGCAATGATAACCAACTATATGTCATAAAAAATCCTATAATTTTTTTTGCTAAGATATGGGAACTTATACAATGAACAAAATTGAACATAAATTATAGTATTCAATAGCATTATTTTTGTCTATAGGTAAAAACAGTACATTTACCCTTGACCGAGGGTTTTTTTTAGATTACACTACAAATGGAAATTCTATATTTAAAGTATCAATATTAATCATAGAAGCATATAAGGAAAATACGTGAACATGAATAGAGTTTTTAATTTGAGAAAAGAAGATCGCAAGCCTAATTGGCGTGTTTTTGACGCCAAAGGTCGTGTTTTAGGTCGATTGGCTACAGAAATTGCAGATGCACTTCGTGGCAAAGATAAGCCTATTTTTACACCGCATACAGATGCTGGTGATTATGTTGTTGTTATCAATGCCAAAGATATTGTGCTTACGGGCAATAAGTGGTTGGGTAAAATGTATAAGAGTTACTCTGGGTATCTAGGCAGTTACAAAGAAATTTCGGCAAAAGATTTAATTGAAAAAGATCCAACTGCGTTAGTTAAATTAGCTGTTAAGCGTATGCTTCCTAAAAATAAATTGGCGCGAGAAATATTTGGCAAACTGCGTGTATATGCTGACGAAAAACATCCGCATCAAGCACAAGTACAAAAATAATTAATTGTTTATAGCAACTAAAGTTAAATATTTTACTTGTTTAAAATATTTAGATTAAAACGATATCAATTCTGTCGACCCTCTATATGATTATCAATCTTAATAATCTATATAATCATTAACGTATGGTCCAAAACTCTTTTCGGCTCTTTTTAACTTTATTGTTATTAATTTCATATATTTTAAGAGTTGCTCTGAAGAGTTTAGTTGTTCTATCGCTGCATCCATAGATTTTATAAGTTTATAGAATTTGAGCAATTCATTTAAGCATTTAGGATTTTTTCTGTCTTGAAACTCAGTGCCCATATATATATAATCATAAGTATTGTTCCGCCAACAATCATCAGTATCTCGCCACCAACCTTCTGTAAAAGTAATTTCAGTAACATCGCGTGCTTTGCATGTTCTTTCCATATTTTCTAATAGCTTAGCAGCCATTCTATCAATTGTATTTTTTTTAGAACTATCCTCAGGATTATAACCATGCCTTAAACCTATACATCCTGCGATTGAAAAATAATCGTATGCTTCGCTAGCAACAGGATCAAAAAAGTTGTTTGATTCAAATGGTCTTTTTTTGTGCTTGTGCAACTTCCAATCTATTGTTTTCGGTTTATCATCACTCGCCCTATGATCATCAAGTGTAAGTGATCTAAAACTATCTTTGGGATTTCGCAACCTTTTTTTTAATAATTCATTATCGTTTTTTAATAATTGTAGTCTTCTAATGTTTTTTCTTGATTCCTTAAGAGTTCTTATAAATTCATATTTTTTGAACAATGAATCTTTTTTACTTTCTAACAGCTTACAAGCTATTTCATCAAAAGAACGATGATCAGGATCGGATAGTATTTTTTCAAGAAAATTGTTTGCTTTTTTCTCAAAATCATTAATAAGATTATCTGATTCTGAGGTTTTTTTATTGAATAAATCTTTATAGTACGTGTCGAATTTTTCTCTTGCAGTAAAATTATTAGTAGTTTTCGTAGATGAAAAATCCATGGAAACTACTAGTAACAAGCCAATAAGTAATCTTTTCATAAGAGAGCTTTCGTAATTATTGTGTAAACGCTAAACGTATAATATCTTTGATGCTCAAATAGATAACAAGTATTAAGAATCCTATCCAACATGTATAATAAATATATTCACGTACACGATCCGGTATTTTTCTGCCTGCAATTGCTTCTATAGTATAAAATAACGCTTGTCCTCCGTCCATAATTGGAACAGGTATGACATTTAATACAGCGAGATTAACGCTAATAAATGCAAGAAAAAGTAAGAAAACTTTGAATCCTTTAGCAGCGCCTTGTACGGTATGAGAAATAACCATGAGTGGCCCACCTAGGTTGTTGAATGCTTGTTTGGTAAAAATTTGTTTGAAGATCGTTACAATTCTACCAATAATTATGTGGGTCGCATTTATTCCATGTTTTATTGACTCGAAGAATGAAAATTGTGGAATAGTAAATTCAACACCAAGATATCCGAATGTTTTGTCTTTAACGGTTTGTGTGCCAAGTGTTACTGGAATTTTTTTGATGTTTTTATTACGCTTGATTGTTAGAATGATGTTCTCGGTTGGGTGACTTTTAATATTTTGAATAAGTTTTTCAGGAGAATTCTGCAATGATACATCGTTGAAGGCAACGAGCGTATCTCCTTTTTGTAGGCCTACTTTGTGTGCAGGAGAATTGTCTACAATGTTTTTTACAATAGTGGATGCATAAGAAGGATACAAAAGTGGCGTTTGTGGCATGCCGATAAAAAAGAGGAGAGACAAAGCAAAATATGAAAAAAATATGTTAAATAATATACCACCCGACATGACAAGCATTTTTTGGTAATAGGGCTTACGGGCAAATGAGAATTCATCATCTCTGCCCGCTTCATGTTGTTCTCCTTGACCAACTTCTTTGGAACCAGCGATTTCTACATAGCCGCCAATAGGTAAAGCTGAAAGGGTAAAGACAGTATCACCAATTTTTTTTTCAATGAGTCGTGGTCCCATACCTATAGAAAAGGAAGGGGTTCGGATACGAAAAAGTTTACAAAAGGTAAAATGACCAAATTCATGGATTCCAATAAGTAGACCAATGCCAAAAAGACCCAAAGTAATAAATAAAAGCTGTTGAGCAATAAAAATTATACTTGTGAGTAATGCTGATACCATGAGGACTCCCTTATTATGCAAAAAAATGCAAAAAATGATTTTCTATAGTTTACCAGTAAAGTGGCATCAAGTCTATTGCCCTTTTTTGCAAATACGAGTCAAAAATGGCAAAAAAGGGCTTTTTTTGACCTTTTATCTTGATTGGTCTACACTATAATAAGATAAAAAGTATATTTTATTAATTTTTCAATTCCACTTGAAAAAAATAATAAAAAAGATACACTAGAAATGGGTTTTGCTGCTTTTTTGTGGTATCTAATGTAATTTTTGAAGATTTTAGAGTAAAAAATTAGTAGAAATTAAGGGACTAAGGTATTGTTTTATTATAAATTATAAGGTTAAGGTAAATGCCAACGATTAATCAACTTGTACGTCGTCCACGTAAACAAATTAAAGAAAAATCAAAGCGACCAGCTCTCAAAGGAAGCCCACAAGCCCGAGGAGTATGTACTCGTGTATATACTACAACACCGAGAAAACCAAACTCTGCATTGCGTAAGGTTGCTCGTGTCAAATTATCAACTGGGATTGAGATAACAGCATATATTCCGGGTGAAGGCCATAATTTACAAGAGCATTCTGTAGTTCTTATAGAAGGTGGCCGTGTTAAGGACTTGCCAGGCGTGAAGTACAAAATTGTTCGCGGTGCCCTAGATACTGCTGGAGTTGAGGGTAGGAAGCAAGCTCGTTCATTATACGGTTCAAAACGACCTAAATAAGTAAGATTGGATGAAGGAAGGTATCTAGTATGTCACGACGTAAAAAAACTAGTTTTAAACGTGAAATAGGAGTTGATTATCGTTACAATTCTGAGTTGATTCAGAAATTCATCAATGTCGTTATGCGGCGTGGCAAAAAAAATGTTGCTCGCAAAATTGTATACGATGCGATAGATCAGCTCATAAAGAAGATGGGTGGCGATGAAGACAAAGGGATTTCGATATTTTTCAAGGCATTTGAGCAGGTAGTTCCTTCTATAGAAGTCCGTGCTCGACGTGTGGGTGGTAGTGTATATCAGATTCCAAGAGAAATTCGCCCAGAGCGAGCGCAAGCTCTTGCTTTTCGTTGGCTTATTAAATCGGCAGCTTCTCGTTCAGATAAAACTATGGCACAGCGTCTTGCAAATGAATTGTTTGATTCCTATGAAGGCCGTGGCTTGGCAGTTAAGAAAAAAATTGATGTTCATAAAATGGCAGAAGCAAACCGTGCTTTTTCACATTATTCTTGGTAATTTAGGAATTTTAGTATGAGTGGGAACTTAAAAAGACATAGAAATATAGGTATTGCGGCCCATATTGATGCCGGTAAAACAACCGTAACAGAACGTATTTTGTTTTACACAGGTGTAAGTCACAAGATTGGTGAAGTCCATAAAGGTGAAGCAATAATGGACTGGATGGAGCAGGAGCGAGAACGTGGTATTACTATTACGTCGGCGACAACTACCTGTTTTTGGAAAGATCATAACATTAATATTATTGACACCCCAGGACACGTTGATTTTACTATAGAGGTTGAACGATCTCTTCGTGTATTGGATGGTATGATTGGTGTTTTTTGTGGCGTAGCTGGTGTTCAGCCACAGTCTGAAACTGTTTGGCGACAAGCGCGTCGTTATGAGGTTCCAAGTATTATATTTGTAAACAAGATGGATCGTATAGGTGCTGATTATTTTAGCGTAATTGATGATATTAATGATAAGCTTAAAGTTAATGCTTTGGCTATGCAAGTTCCTGTAGGGCAATCTGAAAACTTTAGTGCGATAATCGATGTGCTTACTCGCAAGATGGCAACATTTGAAGGAGAAATGGGAATAGATGTTGTTTGGCACGATGTTTCTGCTGAGTATAAAGACAAGGTTGAAAAGCTTCGTGTTAAAATTGTAGAAGCAGCGTGCGATTTTGATGATGCATTGGCTGAAAAATATCTCAAAGAAGAAGAAATTAGTATTGAAGAAATAAAAGCAGCTTTACGTAAAGGTGTTATAGTGCGTGAAGTTACTCTTGCATTTTGTGGGGCAGCCTTCAAAAATAAAGGTGTTCAATTGATACTTGATGCAGTTGTTGATTATTTGCCTTCGCCACTTGATGTACCTCCGATTAAAGGTATATCTCCTGGCACAGGAAAAGAAGAAGAACGAGTTGCAGATGCTAATGGGCCATTTTGTGCGCTTGCATTTAAGATTATGACTGACCCATATGTTGGCTTATTAACATTTATACGTGTTTATTCAGGCCGATTACGGTCTGGATCCTATGTATATAATGCGCGCACAGGTGCGAAGGAACGTATTAGTCGTATTGTTAAAATGCACTCAAATAAGCGCGAAGAAATCCAAGAAGTTGTCGCTGGTGATATTGCTGCAATTATTGGTGCGAAAAATACAACAACTGGCGATACGCTTTGCGTAGAGAATAGTATTATTTTTTTAGAATCTATTACTATTCCTATACCGGTTATTTCAACGGCTGTTGAGCCGAAAAAAAAGGGTGATTATGAAAAAATGGTACTTGCTTTACGCAAAATCATGCAAGAAGACCCTTCATTTCGCTTTGTTTATGATGAAGAAACGGGTCAAACGGTAATTTCTGGTCAAGGTGAGTTACACCTTGAAATTATTGTTGATCGCCTTAGTCGTGAATATAAAATTGATGTTGTGCAAGGCGACATGCAAGTTGCCTATAAAGAAACTATTCAAAAATTAACAGAAGTTGAAGGTAAATACATAAAACAATCTGGTGGTCGTGGTCAATATGGACATGTTTGGTTGCGTCTTGAGCCGTTGGAACGTGGTTCTGGCTATCAGTTTGAAAATAAGATTGTTGGTGGTAAGATTCCGAAAGAATTTATACCAGGTATACAAAAAGGTTTGCAAGATACGTTGACGTCAGGAATATTGGGAGGATATCCCGTTGTTGATGTTAAGGTAATACTATATGATGGTTCATACCATGATGTCGATTCGTCTGAATTAGCATTTAAAATAGCAGCATCCATGGCGTTTAAAACTGGTATGAAACAAGCATCGCCAGTGCTTTTAGAGCCTGTCATGAAGGTGGAAGTTGAAACACCTGACGAATATATGGGTGATGTTATGAGTGATTTGAATTCACGACGAGGAAGGGTGCTAGGTATGGATGCTCGTAGTGGCAGCCAGATCATATCAGCAGAAGTTCCTTTGGTTGAAATGCTTGGTTATGCTACGTCACTTCGTTCATTAACTAAAGGACGCGCAACATATTCAATGGAATTTGATAGTTATCGAGAAGTTTCAAAAAATGTTCAGGATATTATCATAAAAAAGAAATAGTCGGTTTATAGTCGACTTTGATAAACTTTTAGGAGAATTTGCCATGGCAAAAGAGATTTTTGAGCGTAAAAAACCCCATATGAATATAGGGACGATTGGTCACGTTGACCATGGTAAAACAACCCTTACCGCAGCTATTACCAAAATTTTAGCTTCTAAGGGATTAGCTCAAGCACGTGCATTTGATGAAATTGATAATGCGCCAGAAGAAAAAGCACGTGGTATTACTATTGCAACTTCTCACGTTGAGTATGAGACCAAAAATCGTCACTATGCTCACATTGACTGTCCTGGTCACGCTGATTACGTAAAAAATATGATTACCGGGGCAGCCCAGATGGATGGTGCAATTCTTGTAGTATCTGCAGCAGATGGTGCTATGCCTCAAACTCGTGAGCATATTCTTCTTGCAAAAAACGTCGGTGTGCCATTTATAGTTGTATTTCTCAATAAAGTAGATATGGTTGACGATCCAGAAATGGTTGACATGGTTGAGGAAGAAGTACGTGAACTTTTAGATAAGTATGGTTTTCCTGGAGACGATATTCCTTTTATACGTGGTTCAGCTTTGAAAGCGTTAGGAGGAGATACAAGTGAAATAGGAAAACAGGCGATTGAAAAGCTCATGGATGCATGTGATTCATATATTTCAGTACCTGATCGTGATATTGATAAGCCGTTTCTTATGGCACTTGAAAGTGTGTTTTCAATCTCAGGCCGTGGTACAGTAGCAACCGGAAGAATTGAACGTGGCAAAGTGGTTGTTGGAGAAGAAGTTGAAATTGTTGGTTTCGGTTCTACACTTAAAACTGTTGTTACTGGTGTTGAAATGTTTAGAAAAGAATTGAAAGAAGGTTTAGCGGGTGATAATGTTGGTCTTCTGTTGCGTGGTGTAAAGAAAGAAGAAATTGAACGTGGTATGGTTATTGCTAAGCCAGGTACTGTTACACCACATAGAAAGTACAAGGCTCAAATTTATATTCTTACTAAAGAAGAAGGTGGTCGTCATAGCCCATTTTTTAGTGGTTATCGTCCTCAATTTTATTTTAGAACTACTGATGTTACAGGTGTTGTAACTTTTGAAGGACGCGAAATGGTTATGCCTGGTGATGACGTTGTGGTTACTATAAACCTTATATCTCCAATTGCGATGGAGAAGGATCAACACTTCTCAGTACGCGAAGGAGGTAGAACAGTTGGTTCGGGTGTCGTAACAGAGATTATTGAGTAATTAAGGTTGTCGTATGAAAAAATCAAAAATACGTTTATGTCTCAAATCGTACGATCATCAATTGCTTGATAAAGCAGTAAAGCAAATTGTTTTGGCAACCAAACGAACTGGCTCTTCTATCATAGGGCCTATTCCTTTGCCGAATAAGAGACGATGCTTTACGGTGCTGAGGTCACCACATGTAGATAAAAAATCTCGTGAGCAATTTGAGCTTACATCTCATAAGCGAATTCTTGATATTATTTCTCCTTCAGATCAAACAATGGATGCACTTATGAAGTTGAATATCTCATCGGGCGTTGATGTTGAAATTAAATGGGCGTAAACAAGAAAGGTATAGTTCATGGTAAAAGGTCTTTGGGGATATAAAATTGGAATGACCCAAGCCTTTTCTGA
>SDBT01011882.1_pt1 | contig 13992 bp, 8 predicted proteins | sample 2277101 | NCBI WGS metagenome assembly SDBT01 (sample SAMN10404973, study PRJNA504765) | marine sediment metagenome | isolation source: marine sediment core GS10_PC15, 103 cmbsf | place: Arctic Ocean: Southern Knipovich Ridge | collected 2010 | reverse complement strand
ATTCTGAGAATCCAGGTGGAAAGAATGATACTTCGACAAACCGCTGACATCCAGGAATGGTACTTTTTCAATGGCTTTCCAGTGGAGCCCATCAGCCGAGTAAAAGGCCTTGCTGGGGTATTCTTTGGGTTTGGCCCCTTTAGTCTGGGCGACAAACATACAATACTTTTTGCTCGGGGGCGCATCGGGGCGGTTACGAAAAACCGTCGAGCCATGAACCTCTGTCATTACGAGATTGTTGTTGGTTGAACCCTCATATTCGATAATACCCAGATTGGGTTTGGTCCAGGTGGCTCCACCGTCAGTAGAATTGGCATAAGCAACGGCGGTGAGATCTTTCAACCCGCGTTTATCAGCGGTCTCATACCACATGTGGATACGGTCGCCTTCCTGGATCACAGTGGTATAGGCCCCAAGGTAAAAGTCTTCCCAGGGTTTGTTGGGCACGATCAGTTTCTCGCCCGTGATGCGGGGCTTGTTGACGACTAACTTTACATTCCTGGAGTTAGCAATAAACCGTCCGTCAATAAAAACTTGCTTGACTGTACCTACGTTAAGTGTCTCGGCGCTGACGGAAGAAAAGTTGAGCGAAATAAACACCGCCATGACGGCAGGTAATAAATAAATACTTTTACGGTTTACTGATTGCATTGTGACTTCCTTTCATCTGGTGTTATTATATTCATATAGCAGTTAAAAAAAGTTATCATTTGCCTGTGGCACCTTTAGGAAACTGGAAAGCATAGAGCTTGGCATTACGCATGACAAATCGAAGTTTGACTTGCTTCCCTTTCAGCGAAGACACACTGCTTTTGCCGGCCCAGCTAACCGGCTTACGTACGGAATTACCGCTGATATTGTCAGAGTCTTTTTCGGTAAAGCCGGGGATCGGTTTGCTATTTTCATCCTGTATTTCCACGCGAGCCCAACCGCCTGCCGAACCGTCAAAATTGATCTCTAATCGATCGCCGCCGAATACCAAGGTGGGAGTAATAAATTCACCGCCCGTGTAAGAGGCGTCCACGGACATAAACCCGTCCAACCGATAGATAGCACGGGTAATAATTCCTCCCTTGTACCCTCTTTCGAAATATGCTCCATGTGTTACGTCAGTGCCGGTGTAATAGAGTGAAAGTTCATCATTGTATCGCGAGATTCCATAACCTGCGTATTGAACTCCATCACGCCATTGCCCATCAAATCCCAGACGAATAATGGGTCGTCGATCCGGTCGCAGCCAATTGATACCATTGCGACTGGCGGCAAATTGAATGTCGATAGAGCCATCGTTTTTCTGCATCGATGTGATATAATAAGTCGCGGGAAACATATAATACGCATCGGCGGCCCAGGGATACTGAATGGTTGCCGAGGTGTAAAAATCCATATTCGAAAGATCGTCTTTATCGGGCCGTAAAACGATTTCGGGCGTAGGAAAGTCACCAAAGATGTCGCTTTGGGTGCGACCGACAGTCCGAGTAGAACCATCATTGATCCGAAGCATCATAACGTATTTTTCCAGACGCGAATCCCAGAAGGTGACATTCTGAGAATCCAGGTGGAAATAATGATACTTTGACAGACCGCTCACATCAAGGAATGGTACTTTTCCAGTAGCTTGCCAGTGGAGTCCGTCAGCCGAGTAAAAAGCCTTGTTAGGGTACTCTTTGGGTTTTGTACCTTTACTCTGGCCGACAAACATACAATACTTCTCGCTCACAGGTGCATCGGGGCGGTTGCGAAAGACCGTCGAGCCATGAATCCCCGTAAGTACGAGATTGTTGTTGGTTGAACCCTCATATTCGATAATATCCAGATTGGGTTTGATCCAGGTGGCTCCACCGTCAATAGAATAGGCATAAGCAATGCCATTGAGGTCATTCAACCCGCGTTTATCAGTGGTCCTATACCACATGTTGATACGGTCGTCTTCCTGGATCACGGAAATATACGACCCAATGTAAAAGTCTTCCCACGGTTTGTCGGGTACGATCAGTTTCTCGCCCGTTATGCGGGGCTTGTTTACCACTAATTTTACATTTTCGGAGTTAGCAATAAACCGTCCGTCAATGAAAACCTGCTTGGCTGTACCGACCTGCAAAGGTTGAGCAAAAACTGCTCTATTCAGCATGGCTGCAATGCTAATCACAACCAAAAGTTCAAGTAATGTAAAACCTTTTCGAAAGATCGAAATGTTATATCTTCTTTTTTTCGTACTCACTTGACACGTTCCTGTTGCACTGTTTTGTTGCGATCCTATTGTTTAGGAACCGCCAGGTTATAGTTTTTCAATTCAAGATAATTAGTATTTTTTTCAACATGACCATCGGCCCAGTAAGTATTAGGACCATTGTAAATATCTTCATTATCTCGCGCATGACGATAAATTATCTTTCTATAATCTGTCGTCCCTGGAAGACCTGAAAGAAGAGTAAGAAAATCTCCCATAGCCAACAACCACGATATTTCGTATTCGATTTCCATTCCATACGTATAATTGACAGCGAAGGAGTCATCGAGCACTAAAGCCATTTGTGCCGGTTTACGAATACTCGTAGAAAGAAAGCGACCAACATTTGGGGAAGGTAAATGACTATATGTAGAGCTCTCCGGCAGACTCCGGGGTATTCGGTACTCTGTACCACTAGAGCCGGGTTGTCGCCACGCACCATAATCGAATTGAAAACCTGTTGTAAAATCACCACTTCCCCCTTCTGTACTGTCCCACATCCAGAAATTTTCTTTTGTCAATTCATAATTCCGCCTGTCGGTAGGACAACGAAATTCAGTCATCTCCATAACACCAAGATTCAGCAGAAGCCCGGCCCATGTATAACCGCGACCTTCGGTCTCTGGATCTGAAATATTCGGAGCGCCGTAACTCCGCTCATACAGCATAGGCATCGCTTCATCGTAACCTGTATTGTAGATGGCGATCGAGATCCCTATCGATCGAAGATTAACCCGGAACACAAGGCTCCTGGCCTGCTCCTTGGCCTTTTGCAACGCTGGCATCAAAATAGAAAGCAATACCGCGATAATGGAGATAACCACCAAAAGCTCGATTAACGTAAAACCTTTTCGAAAGATTGAAATGTCATCTTGTCTTTTTATCGTACTCATTTGACTTATACTCATTCCAATTAAAATAAATCATCTAAGGCCGTAGTGTGGAGGATGCGGTTATTAATTTTTTGTTCGGTTTGATCTTGCCGATCAAAAAGTACTCCCAGTGGCTGGCATATCCTTCTCCGCCTGCAACGTATATCGTATCGCCTATGATACATACACCCGGATCGTTATAAGCATTGCCTCCGCTCTCGCCAGGTGGCATTATACCCTCGATCTTCATCCAACGGTCCAGCTCGGTATCATAAGCAAAAGCAAGATCGCTAAACGGGGCAGCTTTGGCACAGCCGCCAACAATTATGATATAACGATCGGCATAAGTAGCCGCTTCCCACCCGGATATTGCTTCCGGAGGCGGAGCAAGATGTCTCCAGCGATCGGTCGCAGGATCATAACTCAGGCTTTCGGGAACCTTTACTTGATACTTTTTCTCTGAAAAAGTCAAACCTCCGAACACATAAAGACGACCTTTACAAGTAGCTGATGCGGTCCATCCCCGAGGCGTGCCGGGGATCGCTGAATGCATCTGCCAACCTAAACCCGGCTTTGACAGATCAAATACCTCGGTCACCCCTTTCATCGTAGAACTGTGATAACCAGTGATAATGTCCCACTTAACACCACCTATAACCATCAGATAATTTCCGATATTGCCAACTGCCATGTGCGTCCGGGGAACGGAAAATTTACTGTGTTTCTTCCAAACTGGTGGATTCTTTGTTAGATCCAGTTTAAAGCATTCATCGGAAACCAGTTCGCCGTCAGGATTGCCCCTGCGCTGCATACTTCCACCCACTACATATATAGCATCGTCAGTGGCGATAGCACGCGTATATTCTCGCCGGCCCGGCATGTCAGTAAGTCTTGTCCATTTTTTAGTTTTCGGATCATAACGATGGGTCCAGCGTGAGGTGCGACGGCTGGTAGGATCATCTGTTTCATCGCCGGCCGGTATAAATCCTCCCATAAGATAGATATGTCCTTCGTGAACCACCATACCCATACCGCTGATTCCGCCTCCGGGCCCTTTTGCAACGAAAGGGATTTTTTTCAACGTCCATTCGATTTTGCCAAAACTCGGAAGTTCACGCAACCCAGCAGGTATATTTTGCGACAAAGGTTTCGGCCCACCATCCTGGGCGAACACCAAACTCTGACCAAACAATGCTAACAATAATACAATTATTCGACAACCACAATTTACACGATTAAAAAGCATAATTGCTCCACATGAATTTTAACATTATTACCTGGTACGCCAAATCTGACATATGATTTCATAGTTTACCCTTTATCGAAGCAGGAGGCAATAGGCATATCGGTCATAACACGCAGGCCGGGAGCAGCCCTGGTAATAGAGCTAAGGGCGTTGACGGCGATGGAACAGGTGGCAATATCACCGTTGACGCCTCCGGGGATGGTGGAAGTTATATCAGGTGTCCCTTTGATCTCTATGGTATCGGCAGGGTCCGCCTCGCCAACGGCGGCGCGGAATAACAAGGTGATAACCTCTTTGCCGTCTCGATAACCTTTGCCTATCTGCTGGACACCGCTGGCCATACCCGGTTCGATAGTCTTGTAGCCGGTGGTGATATTTTTTTCAGCTATTACCGGGGAAAGGATATCTTCAGTTTTATCCAGACACCAGCCCAAAGCGTTAGCGATTAAATGCAGCGACTCGGTCAGTCCAACGTGACGAAGAGTGCCTGTTTGTTTTTTGGCTTCAAATTCATCTAAAGTAAGGCCTGCACCTATTTTCTGCTGAAAGGGTATTCGCCGGATAGAGGCATCCTGGAGACGGGAAACTTTGATGCTTTGCACATCGCGGCAGATTCCGGTAAGGACTGCAGGCAAAAAATCCATAAGAAAACCGGGATTTACACCCGTGCCCAACAGAGCGACGTTATGTTTCTTGGCGGTTTCATCCAGTTGCCGGGAAAGTTCAGGATGCCTAAGCCAGGGATAAGCCATCTCTTCGCAGGTACTTACTACGCAAATGCCATGACCGGCAATTTCTTTGAGCTGGGGGACGCAAGTCTTAAAGCTCGAAACTGTGGTCACCAGGGCCACATCAGGCTGAGAAATTGTCAGTGCTTCGCTAATGTCCGGAGAAATAGTGATGCCGGGATCCATATCGAGCGAACTGATCTGGTTCAGGTTCTTTCCAACTTTGTCTGGATGTGAATCAACAACGGCAACCAATTGCAGGTTGTTTCTTTCTAAAATGTATTTAACCGCGACTTGACCAATCGGACCGAAGCCGACTTGCATAACTTTAAGTTTCATGATGGTTTCTTTCTGCGAGTAAAATTATTGCGCGATAGTAGATATCACATCAAATTCAGCAACCAACAGCCGACTTATCATGTTGACAAAGCGAATTTCCGTTCGATTTTCAAATACGCGCCAATCGTGATGGGAGAGATACCAATCTTCGCTGCTTCTATCGGTCCACCATAAAGTGGCAGAGGCTTTCACTTCGGTTTTTACCGGAAGCCTGGTTTTTTCATCTATCCAGGTTCTTGTAACACAGAGTTGTCCGCCATCCCGCAGTCTAATTTGCCTCTCATCAAAGTAGTCGGCAAATTCAGTATTAACGAAATCCTGGGGTCTGAGATTATCAAAAGGCAGTAAAACTGTTTTTTTAATTACGAAACAGTTTTTGCCCCGGCATAGCTGTCGTCCCTCTAACTGAAAATGTCCGGTCGCCTGAATAGTCCTAAGGGCCGGATAAAGTTGAGCATTGGGTAACGCCGTCATAACCGGACTTTCCCACGTGCAACCCGGCAGAGCTTGAGGATCGATGGGACCGACAATCATCTCATTGACTAAGGCCCATCGCCATGGGTCCAAAGTACCGGAGTTGGGTGAGGTATCCATAACTTCCCCAAGTGGTGTCAGACGGAACTTTATTTGGTCTGATTCTGGCCCGACCCAACGTGCCAAAAAAGCCCGCCCATCTTTCTGACCGATTTGCAGTTGAGCTTCAAGATGCCTGGTAGAACGGGCCTTGGCAAAACGATGCTTGTTCGCTTTCAGGGCCGCTTGTGTTTGCGAGTTTAGCTCACCTTTTTCAGTTTTACTGGATTGAAGATCAATTTCCCGAACTCCGGTCAGCGATATCTTGGCGGCAGGATCAAGAGGAAGGTCAAATAAGCGATGTTCTTCGGGTGGAAGAGAAGTTGCTGATTCGTATCGCAGTTTAACTTTTAGCTTCAATCCCTCTTTCCAACCATAATCGACTAGCGGCCCATCGGGAAGTAAACAGTGGAATAAACGGGCGACAGTGTCGGGGTGACCCTCATTATGTCGTAAAAGATGAGCGTTACCAAAACTGCCGGCATCACCGAAAAGCAGGACGGTTCCTTTTTTATATCGCACTCGAACAGCAACCGGACCGGGCACGTCCGGGTTGTTACTTTCCAGAAGCACGGTTGGTTTGGCATCAGGATGCGAATTGATCTTTATGGTACATCCGTTGCCGTAAATAATTTTACGCGTGCCAAATAACACGGGATGGTCGCGAGCGATGGGTATAAGTAAAGTCTGGGTGTCGGTGACTGTAAACTCCAGGCCGAACCGGCGGGCAATAAGATTCATCCCCTTGAAGTCAAACGAATCCTTATCGGGATCGTAGGTACTGTTGTGAAAGAGAATCAAAATGCCGCCTTTTGCAACAAAAGCCTCTAAATGATCTGCGTCAGTAGAGGTGATGGGATGAGGATTGCCGGCTTTAGCTGTCGGCGGGCAAATGATCATATAAGCATCGGTGTGCTGAGCAATATCCGGACCGATTGGTTCGGTACTGATTTTAGTAGTGTAGTCAGGGGCGATAAGTTGCGATAATACGAATAATCCATTAGTCAGGGCAATGTTGTTCGTACCGTAGTGATAAGTTAAATTATCCTCATCCGGATTGAGTGAGAAACCCTGGGAAAAAGTTTCTGGCCTGGGTATTTGATGATACTCATCAACTAATAAACGCAGGGGTTGGCGACCGTTAGACTTAAAAGACTCATCAAAAAGAGTTTTCTCATCTGCTGCATAGCAGGTTACTGTCAGAAAACAAAACAGGCATCCTGTAACTAAAAGCTCATTTTTAAATTTATTCAAAACAGCATCCTTTCAATACTTTTGCTTACATATTTTTGCTTTTGAAGTGGTTTTATGGATTGGGTACGATTTGTCCGGTAAGCAAGTAGTTGTTGTGGCTGCCGCCGGGGCCTTCACCACCGGTTACATAGATCATATCCCCAATAATCGATACCCCGCAGTCGTTATAATAGCCGCCACCGGCAATCGTACCGTCCATGCGCATCCAGAGATCCTCTTGTGTATCGTACACATACGCCACTTGATTGAATCCTCCCGGGACATGGTAGCTCGAGCCGCCGATGACGATGATATAGCGATCGGTATAGGTCTCCGCCTGCCAGCCGCTAATTGGGTAGGGTGCATTGGCGATCCTGGTCCAGCGATCACGTTTAGGTTCATAGTAGTAACAATGGTTGGTCTGATTCTGGTGGCTGTAACTGTTAAAAGGTATACCGCCGAACACATAGACACGGTCCTGACAGACAGCCGAGGCGGTCCATCCTGCCGCCAGGCCCGGTGTGGGCGTACGTAGTTGCCAACCCGCCTGCTCGTTCGATAGATCCAGCACATCCACCGTATCGCGCATTCCCGAGATATTATAAGAAACCCCAGACTGCCACTCGACTCCTCCTATAACGACCAGTAGATCATCCACCCGGCCCACCCCCTCAAATGAGGTAACAGCATTGATTTTGCTGTGATAGGACCAAACGGGGGGCTGGGCCGTTAGGTCAAGCTTAAAGCAATCGTCAAAAGTATCCGTCGGAGATTGTTTTTCGCCCCCGATGACATACATCGCGTCGTTGGTGGCGATTCCACGGGTGTATTCGCGTCTCTCGGGCATATCAGCCAACTGGGTCCACTGTTGTGTGGAGGGGTCGTAACAGTAGGTCCATTTCGAGGTCCGTTGCGCCGGGTCACCGCTGCCATCGCCGGCAGGAATAAATCCGCCGGCGAGATATATCTTGCCCCCAATAGCAACTTGAGCGTGACCGCTGATACCTGCGTCTGGCCCCGGCGCAACCCAGGGAATGGTATCCAACGTCCAGTCGATGTGTCCGAAGCTCGGTACAGCATATGTGGGAGATGGCGCGGGAGTATTAAGCCATTCCTGAGCCATCCAGGCCAGATATTCCAAGTCATAAAGGTCTTGCGAATCGAGATTTTCCACACGGACACTGTCGACAATCCAACTGCCGCCACTAAAGTCACCTATAAATATTTTTATATTCTCACCCGCCGCCGAAGAACCGGCCGTACCTTCGACGGTAATAGTATTCCAGCCACCAAAGAGTGAATGGGTGCTCTGGTTGGCCTCAACTACTACCACACCGCTGGTGGCACCTTCCAGGCGAACGGACCAGGCCCCGGGACCACTGTAAACATCAATCTGAATTCTGTAAGTGGAACCATCGACAAAGGTATCGTTTAGTATCTGATATATATCATTAAGGTAATCCGTGGCAAAGTTCCCCTGGTAAATATAGGCGTACTGATCACCACTGGTCGGTGAAGAGCCATAGTCACCCCGGCCATCTATGTAGAGTCGCTGATACTGATCGCTGTTCCCGGTATTGCACCAGCCGCCGGGAGCACATTCCTGCTGTAGATAATACCAATAGCCGCCCGGCAGGACATCGGGTTCATCGAAATTGGGGTTACCCACATCGAGGAATGTCTGCTGCTGCTGCCATTTCTGGCCCAGCCAGGCGAAATCGTTTAAATCCGCTACGCAGTCGCCTGTAAAATCGCCCTGCGGCTTTGGATAACTGAAATCCCCGCATTGAGCCCCGGCATGGCGGCTCGGGTCGTTAAAATATACCGGAGTGACTGTCTTGTCGCTGGTCATGGTAACGGTGGTAACGGGCCAGAGGGGTTCATCGGCATCACCGCCCCAGGCGCTGAGTGTCCAAATTTGCGGATAGTAAATAGACTCGCGGGCTTCGATGGGCACCTTCGCCGGATAAGGATATTGATAAGTGCCCGGTTGTGGCGAGAGATAATCTGCAGTAACTGGTGGATTCGGTTCGTTTATCGTCAGTGTCAGCGGCATACTCGGCCCCCGCAGCCTGATATTATCCCAGCAGACCTCATAAGTATCACTGCCGGCATCGCCTGCCAGCATGATCCGGATCGGATTGCCTACAATCGGGTCGTTAATATCACCGGTGGTATGGGACAGTTCTACCGTCATCCAACCGCCCGGAGTCGGAGAGTTTGGATTAGTGTTGCTGTCATTTTTTTCCGCGACTATGGTATCTCCGGCCATCAGACGCACGGCCCATCCGCCCACCGTATTGCCCTTGGAACCGCCAAGATCAACTCGCAGGGTGTAGGTAGAATCAGGTTGGAAGGGATGATCCAGCACCTGGGATAGCTCGGCCCCGGCATCAAACATGCACCAGACCCCAGAACCATCGGGATCAGGGTAATTATCAAACCTGCCGGGCAACTTACTCAACGCCTGAAACCGAACGTCGTTTTGCGTCCAGCCGGGCAGGTTATTGTTCCAGAAATGAACCAGGCTATTGATGTAAATATATGTCCAAATCTCCACGGATGGTTTTTCGAAGCCTGCATTGGCGACCCACAGGTCCATCTCCTGGCACATGTAAGCCCCTGTGGAGTATCGGGCAGTGACGGACTTATCAGCGTCCATCACAAGCTCGATCGACAGATTCGTCTCGACAGCCCCGCCGGGTAGTTGCCATTCGATGAATTCATGCAGATACGGACAAAGTAAAAATGTCTCCAGCGTGCTTATCGTAACACTCTCGTCCTCAGCGTATGTGTAGATGCCCGCCAACGGGTCTAAGGCTCCACCTGCCGTGGGAGGATCTGCAATTATCGTCAGGTCATAAACTTGCCCAGGAGGACCAGCAGGAGGGGGAGCGTCCATGTACCAGAGGTCAGTTCCAACGGCGGATCCGGTAAAGCGAATACCTGTCAATTGCGTAGCGGACACCATAGAGCCGGTGAACACCTCTGGCGTCCCGCCATCGATGGTCACCGTAAAGTCGGTCGCTCCGACCACGGCTTCGATGATGATTTTCTGCCACGTGTTACGTACAATTAGCGCCGAGGCGGCTGTATAAGAAGGCCAACCCCCGGCTTCATTCCAGCCATACGTGCTGCCGTCGTAATGTTCAAACAATCCTTTTTCAACGTTACCGTCTATAAACCTGACTCTCGTATTGTTATAGTTATAGTTCGTACTTATGTACATGCCGAAGGTTAAACGGAGCGTCTGACCCGTAGTTACAGCCGTGCTAAAAGTAATCTCAAAGTTGCCCACACCGGTATTGTCGGCATAGTTAGCGCCGTCAAAAGCTCCGGGTGTTCCCGCATTCGTAACAAGAGTATTAGCGCCGTTATAGCTTCCGATCGTAGGTGCATTTTGCGAGCCGCCAGCCGCATCATCCTCATAACCATCATCCAAAAATATTGTCTGGACTGTAGTAAGGTTTTCGACCTGTATCGCCGGCGTGCCAAACGCTGGGACAGAATTACACAACATCGAAAACAACAGGATTATCAGGACACCATAAAGACTAAATTTTCGCTCGATCATTGTTACCTTCCATTATATAAGGGTTCTTTTTTTAACCTCTTACAGTTGATTATTCCACCCTCGAAAGAGATATACCATATTTAAGATAACTTTCATCACTAAGTTGCCGAACATGCTCGCCACACTAAAAATGCGAGGCAGGCTGGCTTAGCAACCTGCCTCGCTTGTTTCTTCCTCTGAAACGCAGAGGTGTAGTACACAATATACCCGAAAAACTATCCGCGACGGCGACGCAGCAACGCAAGACCACCGAGACCCAACATACTTATGGTCATCGGCTCAGGAACAGCATCCATGTACCAGTTGTCAGTTCCAACAGCGGTTCCGGTAAAACGAAAACCGGTGAATTGCGTAGCAGCCTGCAAAGAATTAGTGAACAACTCTGACGTGCCATCGATGGTTACCAGGAAATCGGTCGCTCCCACCATGGCTTCGATGCTGATTTCCTGCCACGTGTCGCGCACAATTAACGCTGACGTGGCTGTGTAACTTGGCCAACCCGTGGCTTCATCCCAGCCATACGTGCTGCCTGCGTACTGTTCGAATAATCCTAATTCAACGTTACCGTCCATAAACCTGACTCTGGTATCGTTATAGTCGTAGTTTGAAGTGATGTTCATCGCAAAGGATAAACGAAGCGTATCGCCGGCAGCTACAGCATTGCTAAAATAGATCTCAAAGTTACCCACACCGGTCAAATCGGCATAGTTAGCGCCGTCATAAGGTCCGGGCGCTGCTGCATTTGAAACATTAGCATTAGTGTAATAGCCTCCGATCGTAGGTGCATTTTGTGCGCCTCCAGCAATATCATCCTCAAAACCATCGTCTGAAAATATGATCTGGCCTGTAGTTACATTTTCGACTACTATTGCCTGGACGCCAGACGTTGCCAGCAGCAGAAAAACCAACACACTAAACAAAGTTACTTTCTTCATTTTCTTTAACATCGTAATTCCTCCTAACATAAAAAATTAATTAACTGATTAAATTAACAACTTTACTCTTTTTCTAAATTCGAATTCAAAAAAACACTAAAACTATCCTTGAAAGCTATAGGCGATCATAAACCTGTCGCGAACAGGCCCTAATCACCCTGCCATGTCATCACCTCCTTTCATCACAGCTTCCAAAATAACAATATATATATTCAAAAACAACACTTACACACACATACAATACACACTTGTCACATGCGTTTACACACATGTAAACTACCTGTTTCCTTCAACATCCTGATCAGTTCTTATGGAACCGAGACACAGTTTGCCGGATCAAGCGGATCCGTGCATTCGAGCCACTCTGCAAGAAACGCAGCAAAATCGTACAGATCGACATAACAATCGGGTTGTCCCAATGGTCCGGATACGTCAAAGAACAGATAACCCCAATCTCCGCACTGAGGCGGCACAACCTGGTTGACGGTGACTTTTAGATCTACGGAAATGCCATCATAGTCGGGATCCGAACTGGACGTGTAGTGGGAGATATTCGCCATGTACGTGGCGATATCAAAACCATCATCGATCGCCTCAACGGTGACCGTGTGGGTGATAAAGTTGGGATCGGTTCCACTGATTTCGGTAAAGACCAGATCCACCGGGGTGCCCGGCGCCTGACCGTTTACCTTAATAACATGACCAGGAGGTAAGTTGGGATCGACAAGAGGTAAGTTGGGATCGACAGTTACCGTCACATCAGAACCATTGCGAATACCATCGATCACGATATCGTAGGTGTCGCTGCCGACGTTCTCAAAGACTTCTGTGCCTCCACCGGTTTGGATGATCTGCAGCGCCTTCCACGGAGCAGCGTCCATGTACCAGAGATCAATTGGATTAGCGGTTCCGGTAAAGCGAATACCTGTCAATTGCGTAGCGGACTGCAAAGAATTAGTGAAAACCTCTGAGACGCCATCGATGGTCACCGTAAAGTCGGTCGCTCCCACCACAACATCGACGCTAATTTTTTGCCATGTGTCGCGCACAAATACTGCCGACGTGGCTGTGTAAGAAGGCCAACCCGAAACTTCATCCCAGCCATACGTACCGCCTGTGTACTGATCGAATAATCCTTTTTCAATGTTACCGTCAATAAACCTGATTCTGGTATTGTTAGCGGCGTAGTCTGAAGTGATGTGCATGGCAAAGGTTACACGCAGCGTCTGGCCCGAAGTTACAGGAGAGCTAAAAAGAGCCTCAAAGTTACCTTGCACGGACACATCGGCATAGTTATCGCCGTCATAAGCTCCGGGTGATGCCGCATTTGAAACAAGAGTAAGAGTGTTCCAGGTTCCGATCGTAGGCGGATTTACCGCGTTCCCAGGCGTATCATCCTCAAAACCATCGTCCAAAAATATTGTCTCACCCGTAGTCACGTTGTCAACCTGTATCGCCCAGGCGCCAGGCGTTACCAGCAACAGCAAAACCAACACACTAAACAAAACAACAAAACACTTACTTTCTTTTCTTCGTTCGTTCATCTTAATACCTCCTCAAAAAAATTTATCTCTAATTGACATAGCAACATTGCTATGCTATCTGGTTCTCCACATTGGGTCAAACCGGTCCGCGAGTCGCTCTTGTTTTATCATATCACTATGCCCATCGGCAAAAGTTGTACAGTATCCTCCCGGATGACGTTTTGGAAAATTCCAATCGGCTGCTTCCTGCCCATAGAGCGATATTAGTATTGTATAATGCTCTGAATAAACATATTCGATGTCCCTTGAGTCAATAAATACCAACACCCTTGATGGATGCCTGACTTTGGAATACTCTCTGCTTTCACCGGTACTCCAGTTAAAAAGGCCGTAACCATCCTGATATCCGTCTTTTGGAAATGACCAGTTTCTTCCTTCCCGCATGTTATAAGCAAAGGTTCTCGGAATCCCCTCAAATAGCCGGATATCCTTATATTTTGATGCGGGACAAAGCAGCTTCATCCACGGTTGATTATATTCTATCTGCTCTTCTTCAGGCAGAAGAGACACATTTTCGTTATGTGGAATATGAGTTGTTGATTGAATGTAAGGAGTAAGATTAGTATACCATGTATTGCCGCCGCCTACCCAGCCTGGAAAGCTGTGTATACGTGATAAGGGATATCGTCCATTATCCTCTATATACAGAACACACATTATCCCCATTTGCCGTGTGTTATTAAGACATAAAATTTGCTTGGCCAGCCCCTTGGCCTTT
>SDBT01011881.1_pt1 | contig 13993 bp, 12 predicted proteins | sample 2277101 | NCBI WGS metagenome assembly SDBT01 (sample SAMN10404973, study PRJNA504765) | marine sediment metagenome | isolation source: marine sediment core GS10_PC15, 103 cmbsf | place: Arctic Ocean: Southern Knipovich Ridge | collected 2010 | reverse complement strand
GCCCTGGGAGTCGACCTGGTGTGGAGCCCGTCCTTCAACGACCCTGAGAAGCAGGTCCAGGACATCGAAGCGGCGATTGCCGCCGGGACTGACGGCCTGGCCGTATCACTTGCCAGCCCCGAGGCGGTTGGACCCGCCGCCAAGGCAGCTGCCGACGCAGGTATTCCGCTTTACACGATCAACTCTGGTGTGAACCAGTACAAGGATCTTGGAGCAACCACTCACGTCGGCCAGACCGAGATCGTGGCAGGGAACGGCGCCGGTGAGTTCTTCAACAGCCTCGGCGCGACCAAGGTCCTCTGCGCCCGGCAGGAGCAGAGCAACATCGGCCTCGAAGAGCGTTGCCAGGGTCTCGGAGAGACCTTCAACGGCGAAGTCGTATCTGAATTCGTCGGCGAAGACGGCGACCCGACTGGCCAGGAGGCCGCGATCGCGGCGATTCTCCAGGCAGACGAGTCCATCGACGGCGTGCTCGGTACTGGCCCGAACGTGGCAGTCAGAGCGGTTGACGCCTGTGTCACAGCAGGCCGGGACTGCTCCATCGGTGGGTTCGACGTCTCGAACGACATCATCGAGAAGCTGGAGAGCGGCGACATCGACTTCACGGTTGATCAGCAGCAGTACCTGCAGGGCTACCTGCCAATAGTTCTGCTGTACCTGGAAGTCACCAACCTGAACACCGCCGGTGGAGGATTGCCCATTCTCACCGGGCCCGGCTTTGTGACCACGGACAACGTCGGATTGGTCAAGGCACTCGTCGATGCGGGTACCCGCTGAGCCGAGAACCATCCCCATAGAGATTGCGGGGGTCGAGACGAAACAGTCTCGGCCCCCGTCCTCGATGGAGCCAAACCGATAGAGTCCACGCCCGAAGGCTCTCGCGGTGACCAAGGAGGAGGGTCATGAACGATCGCATCACCAGGGTCCAGAAAGACCAGCGCTGAAATGAGCGCCACCGAGTCCCCGCCTGTGGAGAACGCTGCTTTGGAAGAAGCAGCTGCCGGCGACGAGCGTCTCGCCTACCGCGGACCGGTGCTTCGGCTGCTAACCAGACCCGAGATCGGCGCCCTCATCGGTGCCGCCGTGATCTGGGTGTACTTCTGGCTGGTCAGCGACGTCTTCGGGACCGCTGCCGGCGCCTCCAACTATCTCGATGTCTCGGCAACTCTCGGGATCATGGCCGTGGCGGTGTCCCTGCTGATGATCGGCGGCGAGTTCGACCTCTCCGCGGGGGCCATGACCGGGGCAACCGGGATTCTCGTCATCTTGCTGGTCATCCCGCCCGGCGAGTTCGGTGGCGCCGGGCTGTCACTCTGGATCGCCATACCCCTCACGCTTGCCTTCGCCCTCGGCGTCGGATGGTTCAACGGGACGTTGGTCGAAAAGACCGGTTTGCCGAGCTTCATCGTGACACTCTCCACGTTCTTCGTCCTCATCGGCGCCAAGCTCGGTTTTGCGAAGCTGTTCACTTCGAAGGTGATCGTGGAGGGTCTGAACGAGGGCTCGGGCTACGACTTTTGGGTGAACATCTTCGGTTCTAAATGGACGCGCAACGACCACATCTTTGATTCGCGCGACACTCTCTTTGGCATCTTCATGGTCATCGGTTTCGCCGCCGTCTTCTTTGGCATGCTTGAGCTTTCCCACAAGCGACGGGAGCGGTTCAACGCGACCGGGGTGATCGTGGCCGGCGCCGGAATCGCCGGTGCACTCGCCGGTCTGTGGGGTCTCATCTCAACGGACACCGTCGACAGCAACTGGCTCTTTGCAGCAGTTCTCGCACTCGGCGTGATCGTCGCCGCGGTCGGCATCGGTGTATGGCGCTTCGAGAGAGTCTCCGACCGCGGGTCCTTCTCCCTGTCCGGCACATCACTCCGCAACATAGCAATCGCCCTTGGTGTGCTCCTGTTCGGAAGCTTCGTTGCCATAACCTTGGACTCTTCGTCTGAAGACATTGTCGGGTTCATGCTGACGGTGCAGGGTCTGCGGGCGGTGGTGTTCGGCTTCGGTGCGATAGTCGGAGTTCTCCTCCCCGTGTTGGTCGCCCGCAGCGAGGGAAAGCGCTCACCCACCACCAAGTTCGTCCTCATGACCGGCACATCTCTGGTCATCGTCGGCCTGGCGTTTCTGATCCAATCCGAGGCGACATCGCGCAAGTTCAGGGCAGAGTTCTTTGCAGTCTTGCTTCTGATCGCCCTCATCGTCTTCGTCGCCGGTCTGATGCCTTTGCTCTTTCAGGCTCGAACGGCTGCTCATCCAGGTGCGGATCGTCTTGGCAGGATGCTGACGGTGCTTGGCATGGGCCTCTTCCTGGCCGCGGTGGCAGTCCGCCTGCTGTACATGACATCAGAGGAGGCCGCGGCCACAAGAGCCGTGTTCAACTACCGGGTTTCCATCCTCTGGTTCATTGCGTTCGCGGTGGGCGCCAGTCTCGTCTTGATGCGCACCAGGTTCGGAAGCTGGACGTTCGCCGTCGGCGGGAACAAGAAGGCGGCGCGCGAAGTAGGTGTGCCCGCTGCCCGCACCAAAACCATTCTGTTCATGACCGTCTCGGTGGCCGCCTTCATCGTCGGCATGCTGCTTGCGTTCCGGCTCAATTCCGTGCAGGCAAATGTCGGCGACGGCCAGGAATTCCTGTTCATCATCGCTGCCGTCGTCGGGGGAAACCTGCTCACCGGTGGTTACGGGTCGGCCGCGGGTGGCGCGCTGGGAGCACTGATCATGGCGATGTCCTTCCAGGGAATTCCATTCGCCGGGTGGAACTCGGACTGGAGATTCCTCTTCGTCGGCGTGATCCTGCTGTTGGCAGTCCTGGTCAACAACTTCGTCAGAAAAAAGGCTGAGGAGGCAGTATGACAGCCCCAATCCTGGAGATGAAGAACATCTCCAAATTCTACGGAAACATCCTCGCGCTGATCGACATCACCACGTATGTGAACGCGGGGGAGGTGACCTGCGTCCTCGGCGACAACGGCGCCGGCAAGTCGACTTTCATCAAGATTCTCGCCGGTGCCCACCAGCAAAGCGAAGGGCAACTCTTCGTGGAAGGCGAAGAAGTGATGTTCGACTCCCCGAGAGACGCTCTGGAGCGTGGTATCGCCACTGTCTATCAGGACCTCGCCGTGGTCCCACTGATGTCGGTGTGGCGAAACTTCTTCCTCGGCTCGGAGCCGACGAAGAACTTCGGTCCGATCAGCTGGCTCGACAAGGAGAAAGCTTCACGTGTCGCCAGAGAAGAGATGGCGAAGATGGGCATCGACATCCGTGACACCGAGCAGCCGGTCGGAACCCTCTCCGGTGGCGAGCGCCAGTCGGTTGCCATCGCCCGCGCCGCCTATTTTGGCGCCAAGGTGCTGATCCTCGACGAGCCGACGTCGGCTCTCGGCGTGAGACAGTCGGGAGTGGTACTTCGCTACATCATCGAAGCCAAGAACCGTGGCCTGGGTGTGATTTTCATCACGCACAACCCCAACCACGCCTGGCCCGTTGGCGACCGCTTCCTGATCCTCAACCGCGGACGCTCAATGGGCGACTTCACCAAGGATGAGATCACCCGGGATGAGCTCATCATGATGATGGCCGGTGGGGCCGAGCTCGAACAGTTGACGAAAGAGCTCGAATCGGCATCGGCGAAAGATGAGAAGCTTGCGCAGATAGCGGAAGAATTCGCAGAGGAGCTCGAAGAGCTCGAAGAACGCGCCGAGCACCCAGACTGATGCAATGAAGGTCTGGCTCACCGGCGGCACCGGATTCGTCGGCAGCAACATCGTCGACGCCGCCCTCGACCACGGTGCCGACGTCATGACCACTGTTCACTCGTTCGTGCCGCCTGACGACGCCGGTTATCGAGCCGAACGGGTGGACATGTGTGACTCCGACGCGGTTCGAAGCAGCATCAGACGGTTCGACCCCGATGTTGTCATCCACTGCGCGATCCTCAACGACTGGGACCTGATGTACGCCGACAGGGCTGCCGCCTGGGAGTCCTACGTCACGGCAACCGGAGCGGTAGCCGATGCCGCCGCCGAGGCTGGTGCAGCCTTCGTGGTCGTGTCGACAGACTGGGTCTTTGATGGGACCCAGACTGGCGCCGACGAAGCCACGCCCCCGAACCCGGTCAATCTCTATGGGGTGTTGAAGCTCGCTTCCGAAATCACCGCCCTGGAGCGGGGAGGTGCCGTGGCAAGGGTCTCGGGTGTGAATGGCATCCATCGGACTCGCCCAACCGCTCCACGTCTCCAGGACCCTGGATTCGGTTACTTCGTCGCGTCGCTCGTGGACAATCTGAAGGCGGGAACGCCATTCACCGTATGGGAGGCCGACAACATCAACATGATCGCCACCCCGTCATTGGCGAGCGAGAGCGCCGGGATGATTCTCGATATTGGTCGGCGCGGCCTCAATGGGATATTCCACTGCTGCGGCGCGGACGCTGTCACCAGGCATGCCCTCGCCGACCTCGCTTGCAAGGTTTTCGAAATTGATTCGAGCAATCTGCGGTTCGGGCAGCCACCGGCCGGGTTGGTGCCCCCGGTGCCGATCCCATACGACACCAGTATCAACGCGCCGAGGACGAGCGAGTTGCTGGAGCGAGTGCCGACTCCGCTGAGGGAGCTCCTCATGCGATTCCGGGAGGAGTATGAGGCGTACGCCGCATGAGCCCGAGGCGGGCACAACTGCTCTTGGCGGTAGCACTCGCTTTGATAGCTGCGGCGTGCTCGACCACGCACCCTGCAACCTCGGTTGTGAGGCTGGCCGGAACAGCCTGCCTCAAGCCGATCATCGGCACCGGCGTTGCGGTTGATGATGGTCTCGTGCTGACCGTGGCCCATACGATCGCCGGAGCGGAGGATGATCTCCGGATCGTGACACCCCAAGGCGAGGAGCGACCGGTCACCGTGGTCGCCTTCGACTCAGACCGCGATCTTGCCCTTCTTGCCGTAGAAGGTCTCGATGCGACACCGGTGGTGCTCGGCTCGGCGGGCAAGGGAGACTCCGGAACGATTGCTGCGGTCAAGGGCGACCTTGCGGTCGAGTTCATCAAATACACCGTGTTGAGAGTCGTGAATGCCCGGAGCACCGACATCTACAACGAGGGTCATGTCGAGCGAGATGCCCTGGACATCAAGGCTCGCATCGAGCCCGGTGTTTCGGGCGCGCCATTGGTCGACTCGAATGGTGAGGTCGTGGGCATCGTTTTCGCTAGATCCGAGACCCGGGAAGAGGGTGGTTATGCGTTATCCACCAGCGAGATCACTGCCTTCCTCGACTCCGTCGACCCGGGCACGGTGGCCGACAGGGGAAGATGCAGATGACGGATCCCCCGGGCCGTGGTTGCGGAGCTCGACTCTCTGTCACCCCGACGCGGTTGCCTTTGACCCCCAAACCCACCCAACGAACGAGGAGAGAACCATGAGAGAAGTCACCTTCATACTCGGCCCGGAGCGGGCGGCCGCAGAGATCTGGGAGGTGATGGGACAAGCGGAGATCAAGCTCGAAGCATCCTGCACTTATCCGACCGTCGACGGGCGCAACCTCAGAGTGGTGGTCGCCGACGGCGATGCCACCGCCGCAAAGGCAGCTGCGCTCGAGGCGGGGTTCGGGCCTATAGACGAAAACGAAGTTCTGATAGTTGAAATCGAACTGAAGCCCGGTTCGCTTGGTGCTCTCGCCCGCCGCGTGGCCGACACCGGAGCGAAGCTTCAGATCCTCTACATGGCCACCGGCGATCGTGTCGTCCTCGGTGCGGACGATCTTGAAAAGGCAGCTTCGGTCGTATGACTGTGTCCGGTCAACGACACCTTTCCGGTAGTTTCACCCCAACCAGCAAAAGGAGGGAACAATCGTGGGAGACCTGAGCAAAAGGGTTGTAGCCATTACCGGAGCGAGTTCCGGCATCGGCGCTGCCACGGCCGAGGCCCTGGCGGCCGAAGGAGCCAGCGTGGTCCTCGGTGCCCGCCGAACAGATCGGCTCGAAGAGCTCACATCGAAGCTGGGCGCCCGCGCCGCCGCGGTCGAGATGGATGTGCGAAACCCGGACCACTCATCCCGTCTGATCCAGACTGCCGTAGATCGATTCGGTCACATCGACACTCTCATAGCCAACGCCGGAATAGGCGCCTACGGCGGGATCATGGATCTCAGTGATGACCAACTGCGAGAAATGATGGACACCAACGTCGCCGGGACAGTCTGGCCTATAAGAGCCGCGGTCCCTCACTTTCTCGAAGCCGGCACTGGCGATATCGTGATCGTTGCGTCCGTAGCCGGGTTGCGCGGGGCCGGTGACGAGGCGGTATACGCGGCAACGAAATTCGCCCAAGTCGGTCTTGCCGGTGCACTTGATCGCGAGTTACGAGAGAAGGGGATCCGGGTAAGCGTGATCGCCCCGGGGGGAACCGCCACCGAGTTCGCAATGGGCGCTGGTCGGACACCAGACATGCCAGGGCTCGTCGATATGCTCCGGCCCAAAGATGTCGCCTCAGCAGTGCTGACCGTTCTTCAGCAGCCGCGGAGTATTCGCACCCTTGTCTGGTCGATACGAAGCATCAAAGAAGCCGACTGAGTGGCGGGTCAATCGGAGGAAGTATCGGGCCCGGCCGGCTCACCATCTGAGTCGGATAGCCGCCGGAACTCGTCTCTCAGAGCCGGGTAGAGGTCCCGGTAGATGGAATAGGCATTGTTGTATGTATCTGAGTAGGCGGTTGGCTCGACGACATCTCCGGTCTCGACCACCACGTCACAGGCTTCTGCAACGGATGCAAAGGCGCCGTCGCCCACTGCGGCCAGCACGGCGGCACCCAGGGCGGCCGATTCGGTGGTGTTGACCGTCGTGACGGGTAGGCCTAGCACGTCGGCCAGGATCTGAACCCACAGCCGGCTCACCGCGCCGCCTCCGGACACCCGGACGTCGGCTCGTTCAACCCCATCATCCATCAGCTCTACAGAGTCCCGGAGACCGAAGGCGACTCCCTCCATGACCGATCTCGCAAGGTGTCCGATCCCGTGCCGCACGGTGAGGCCGACGAAAGCTCCCCGAGCAGTGGGGTCGGAGTGGGGGGTGCGCTCACCTGTGAGGTAGGGGAGGAAGATCAACCCCTCAGCCTCCGGCGCCACTTCCCCGGCAAGTCGGTCGAGTCCGCCATAGTCGTGGTCGGGGGCGATCGAATCTCGAAACCATCGGAGACTCCCGGCGGCGGAGAGCATCACACCCATCAGGTGCCAGGTGTCGGGCACGCCGTGACAGAAGGCCTGCAATGGCTCCCTGACCATCGGGCGATCGAAGGTTGCGAACACCACGCCACTGGTTCCGAGACTGATCGCAAGCACATCAGGGCTCACCGCACCGACACCGACGCCATTGGCGGCCTGGTCGCCTGCCCCGGCGACGACGGCCACTCCCTCTCTCAGACCGGTCGCCTTGGCCGCGCTTCTGCCTATATACCCGGTCACCTCCGAGCCTTCAAAGGTTTCGGGAAACCAGCGCGGGTCGAGGTCCAGAGCCTCGAGAAGCTCGGTCGACCATTCGCGCTCGGCGAGATCGAACAGAAGCGTCCCCGATGAGTCTGCCTTGTCGGCAGCCAGTCGGTCCGTGAGCATGAGTCGGACGTAGTCCTTCGGAACCAGGACGTGAGACACCCGCCGGTAGACCTCCGGCTCGTCGTCACGAACCCAGAGAATCTTCGGCGCGGTGAATCCGGCTAACGCGTCGTTACCTGTGATCTGGATCAGCCGTTCCGGCCCCACCCGGCTTCTAATCTCGTCGCACTGGACCTGAGTCCGCTGGTCATTCCACAGAATGGCCGGCCGCAACACCTGCCGTGTTTGGTCGAGCAAGACCAACCCATGCATCTGTCCTGTCAGCCCTACCGCTCCAACAGATCCCAAATCGACGCCCGGTTGGGTTGAGAGGTGTCGAATCGCATCGATCGTCGCTTCCCACCAGATATGGGGCGATTGCTCCGACCACAGCGGTCGCGGGGTCTGGAACTCATACTCAGATCGGCCGATTGCGATGACACCGCCGTCGTCATCCATCAGAAGGGCCTTAGTTGCTGTCGTCGACGTGTCGATGCCGAGATAGAGGCTCAACGATGCGCTACAGACGAAACTGCGACAACACCGGACACGAATCTTCCGTCATCGCACTCCAAGCAGCAGGTCGATCGTCAACTGGTCGAGCTCCTCATACGGCTGCGACCGAGCCCCGAGCTGATCGCGGTCGAACTCGAATTCCCTCAGCGTTTGGGCACCGGATCGGGTGTATCCACCGACCGGGGAGGAAAAGGGGCCATCGTCGGCGTTGATCTGTGAGAGCAGTGCCTGGATGGCCGGATCGACGTTGAATTCGTGGCCTTTTTCCTTGAGGATCAGATAGGTGCGCATGCATCCCCGAGCGAATGCCTTGACGTCGTCGTAGTCGGCGGTTCGATAGGCGTGAGCGTCGAAGTGACGGCTCCCTGAGTACCCGACGTCCTCGAGGAACTTCACGAGGAAGAACGCCTGCTTGATGCTCACCGATCCGAAACGGAGGTCCTGGTCGTACCGCCCCGGGGTCTGATCGTTCAAGTCGATGTGGAATAGCTTTTCCATCGACCACGCCTGAGCAACATGGTGAAGGAAATTGAGGCCTGCCATGTGCTCGTGCGCTACCTCGGGATTGACACCGACCATCTCGGAGTCATCGAGCGTCTCGATGAAGGCCAGCATGGAGCCGGTTGTGGACAGGTAGATGTCGGCTCTGGGCTCGTTGGGTTTCGACTCGAGGGCAAACTGCAGGTCGTATCCCTGATCCTTCACGTAGCCGGTCAGGTAATTCATGGCCTCGCGATAATGTTCGAGCGCCACAACCGGATCCTTCGACGCGTCGGTCTCGACCCCCTCGCGACCTCCCCAGAACACGTACGTCGTGGCCCCGAGCTCGACACCGAGATCGATGGCGTCCATCGTTTTCCGCAGTGCGTACGCCCGCACCGAAGAATCGCTCGCGGTGAACGCGCCGTCGCGGAACGCCGGGTGGGAGAACAGATTGGTGGTCGCCATCGGGACGACCAGCCCGGTTTCGTCCAGCGCCTTCTCGAACTCGGCGACGATCTGTTCGCGTTGTGCCCACGAGGCGTCGATGGGCACCAGGTCATTGTCGTGGAAGTTGACCCCGTAGGCGCCGACCTCAGCCAGAAGGGCCACGATCTCCACCGGGCTCAAGCGGCGCCTCACCGGGCCGCCGAAAGGATCGCTGCCAACGTTGCCCACTGTCCAAAGGCCGAACGTAAACATGTCATCAGGCCGAGGCTCGTACATCGATTGATCCTCCTATGCCGACGAAACTAGCGACATCAGGAGACGACGGAACCAGAAAGGGTTGCCGAAAGCCCCCCTTTCTCTAAGCCCGAGCGTTCGACTCAGATTCGAGATGCGTCGGTTGCGTACCGATGATCACGTTCTCCTGGAAAGCCGATAAGGTCCCGGCGGCCGTGGATGGCCGCTTCGGTCAACTTCCGGCCAATACCGGATCAAGGCGATTCTGGTCTATTCGCCGCCTTCCTTGAGCTCGATGTCACGATGGGAGTAGCCGTCCCCATCGGTATCCGAATCGGAGAGATTGGCGATGGCCTTCTCTGCGAGATCCGTCCGGTAGGCATCGTCGGAAACGGTGACACCCTGAAGATCAGGGATCTGCTCGGTGGCGATCTCGACCGTCTGGTCCCAGAGAGCGGTGTTCATGACGCCAATGCCGTTGGTCGCCGGGAAGATCAGAGCCAGGATCTCGTTGAGCTGCCACTCCTGGTGTCCCGCCGGGAGGGTCGATCCATTGGCGAGGACCACATCGACACAGTTGTCGAAATCATCCAGACAGTGGACCCAGCCCCGGAACGACGCGGTGAGGAACCGGACCGCTATGTCCTCGTTGCCCGCCTCGGCAATCCATTCTGCATTGACCCAAACCGCATCTTGAAGCATTGCCGTGCCGACGTCGTTGAAGTCGATGACGTTCAGATCCTCCGGCTGGTACAGCTCACCGGTATCGGGGTTGATCGCCTCCAGCACCTGGGCGTACTCGTTGTAGATCATGGCCTCGGAGGCGTCGATTTCGCCGTTGAGCAGAGCATTCATGGTGAAGTCCTGACCTATCAACTCGACATCCTCGACGCCGAACTTGGAGATGGCCGCGGTCAACTCGAACTCGTTGCCGAACCCCCAGTTCCCAACCTTCTTCCCGGCCCAGTCCTCCGGAGATTCGATCCCGGAGTCGGCGAACGAGACCTCGAGGGTGCCCGACCGTTCGAACACCTGGGCAATGTTGACGATGTCGGCGCCGCCCTCATTGGAGACCAGGGCCTTGGGCACCCAAGCCAAACCAAACTCGGCGCCACCGGTGGCGAGAACCTGCTGGGGAACGATGTCGACCCCGCCCTCGAGGATCTCGACATCGAGACACTGATCGGCGTAGAAGCCATTGTCGAGGGCAACGTAGTAGCCGGCGAACTGGGACTGGGCGAACCACTGCAGCTGCAAGGTCACCGCATCTACCTCATCGCATTCCTCGACAACCGCTCCCCCGTCGCCGCTGTCACCACAAGCTGCCAGGACCATTGCCAGGGCTGTCAGCCACAGGATGTGACGTCCCCATCCGGTCGGCTTCATCTGTTCCTCCTCATTGATGTTGGACGTGAACCATATCCGGGAACCTGCCCGGGTTGCGCAGAGTGGGAAAAACGTCTCTACTCGCCGGCCCGGAACGACACGTGCCAGGGCATGACCAGTCGCTCTGCAACAAGAATCACCACATAGAAGGCCACGCCGAGAATCGAAGCCACCATGATCGCCGCCCAGGCATCAGGGAATTGAAAGAGATTCGCCCGATTGATGATGTACTGGCCGAGAACGTCCTGGGGGCCGCCGAAGTACTCGGCGACGATCGCCGCGATCAACGACAGGGCGCTGGCGACCTTGAGAGAGGCAAAGAAGAACGGAAGGGCATGGGGAATCCTCACCCGACGCATCGTCTCGGCCGGGGTCGCCGCCACCGACCGCATCAACTCGAGCTCAGCCTGATCTACCTCCAGCAAGCCCCTCGTGGTGTTGATCATCACCGGGAAGTAGACGACCACCGCAACGACAGCCATTTTTGAGACGGGACTAGTGATGGAGAACCAGTTGTTGAAGATCGGGGCCAGGGCCACAATCGGGGTCGCGTTGGCGGCGATTGCGACGGGAAGCATGCCTTCCCGAAAACGCACCCAACGCGCCGCGGCGAAAGAAGTGAGCAAGGCAGCCGAGACCCCGATTACGAAGCCGCCCAGGGCTTCGGAGAGGGTCTTGAACCCGGCGGCCCACACCACGTCCCATGTGTCGATGAGGCTCGTGATGATCTCGCTCGGCTTGGGCAGGACAAACGTCTCGATTCCGAAAAGACGGGTGAGACCCTCCCAAAGGAGGATCACCACAAGAAAAGAGAACAGCGCCGGCAGGTACTTACCACCGAATTCCCTTATCGCCGCAGGCGTTCGACCACCGACGGGAACGTCGCCCTCGAAGGCGCTGAGAACATCCGTCTCGTGGCTCTCCCGAATGATGTCGTCGCGCTCGGTCATGACTCTCCGCTGCGCAGCGCCTCGCGGACCTCGGTGATCAACTCGAAGTATTGGGGACTCTCCCGAGTATCCAGATCGCGTTCGGCCGGGAGGTCGATGGCGATTTCGGTCTTGATCCTCCCCGGCCGTGGTGTCATCACCAGAACCCTCGTGGAGAGGAACACGGCTTCGGGTATCGAGTGGGTGACAAACACGACCGAGATCCCCGTCTCCCCCCAGAGTCTGAGCACCTCTTGCTGCATCAGCTCTCGGGTCATCTCGTCGAGCGCGCCAAAAGGCTCGTCCATCAACAACAGCGAGGGCTGGAACGCAAGAGCCCGGGCAATCGCCACCCGCTGCTGCATGCCACCCGAGAGTTGCCAGGGGTAATGATCGGCGAACAGTTCGAGCTGAACCAGGTCGAGCATTTCGGAGGCCCGCCCCGACCTTTCCTCTGTGGCGACATCCATGATCTCCAGGGGCAGCTCCACGTTCTTGCGAACGGTTCGCCAGTCGAGGAGGGTCGCCGACTGAAAAACCATGCCGTAGTCACGGTCGAGCCGGGCCTGGGATGGCGACTTGGCATTGATGAGCAATTCCCCTGAAGTCGGTTCGAGAAGGTCGGCGACGAGACGGAGAAGAGTCGACTTGCCACATCCCGAAGGTCCAATCAATGAGATGAAATCACCAGTCTCCATCTGCAGATCGATGTCGGTGAGAGCCTGAACGGCCTCGGCGCCGCTGCCAAAGACCTTTCCCACTCCGCGAGCGTCCACCACCATGGTCACGTCGACTGCCTCCTCTTCGCAGCCACCAGACGATGCTCGACCAGCGTGATCGCACCAACAAACACCATCCCGGCGAGCCCGGCGATGATCACGGAAGCAAACAGCTTCTGCGGAGCGGCGGTGAACTGCTGGGAGAACTGGAGCAGGTCACGACCCAACCCTCCCCTGAAACCGGCAGGCAACTCACCGACGAGGGCACCGATCACGCTGGCGGCGGCGGACACCTTCAGAGCGGTGAAGATGTAGGGCATGGCTGCGGGTACCTGGAGTTTCCACAAGATTTCCCGGGGCGAGCTTGCATAGGACCGCATCAACTCGACCGCCGTCGGTTGGGGTGAGCGCAACCCGCGCATGGTGTTGATCACGACCGGGAAGAAGGTCAAATAGGCGGCGATTATCGAGACCGTCAACCATTGGGGGATGTCGAGCTTGCCGCCCCAGATCACCACCATTGGGGCAATGGCCAAGATGGGCACGGTCTGCGAACCGACCACGTAGGGCATGAACGCCCTCTCGGCGGTCTGTGATCGGACGAAGAGCACACCAAGTCCAAACCCGATCGACCCGCCGATGAGGAAGCCCACCAATGCCTCTCTCAGGGTGAACATCGCAGCCCGGAGCTCGACAAAGAGGAGGATCGGGCCGTTCCGCTGAGCCGGCTGGAACAATGCGCCGACGATGGTCCAAGTGTGGGGCAAAATTCGGTCGGAGGGGTTCACCGGCTCGGTCCACTCCAGGGTGGTCCAGATGAACTTGTACCCCTCCCAAAGGATGACGAAAGCGACGATCACGGCCAGCATGGCGAGCCCACCCCGGACGACCTGGCTCGGTGATGACGTCTTCCCGGCGGATTCGCTCATGGCGGCGAGAGCCTAACGGGAGGGAATTGCCCGCGTCCCAGCCGCTGAGCATGTGCACCAGGTGACCGTTGGAGTCAGTCGATGGGGTGTCGGAGGTTCGAGTCCTCTCGGGAGCGCTGGAGCGAGCCCACCGCCAACGCGAAGCGCTCGCCATCGTCCATGAACCAACTGTCCAGCCTCATGCCGGCTGCGTCGAACTCATGCTCAATTTGAGGCTTGGTGAACTTACAGGAGACCTCCGTGTGTATCTCCTCCCCGGCGACGAAAGTGACCGCCAGGTCGAGAGCGCGAATATTGGCCACGACCTCGCGTGACGCTCGAAGGCTCTGGGCCATGCACGCCAGCTCACGGTCAAAACGGGTCACATGCTCAAACTCGTCAACCGGAATGTCCCCACCCAGCTCCCGATTGATGACGTGGAGAATGTTCTTGTTGAACTCGGCCGACACCCCCTGAGCGTCGTCGTAGGCGGCGATCATCGTCGGCTCGTCCTTGACGAGGTCCAGCCCGAGCATGAAGGCATCCCCGGGCTCCAGCGCATTCGTCACAGACCGAAGCAACGAATGGCGAAGCGTCGGCACGTAATTGCCGATCGTCGAACCCAGAAAGACGATGATGCGACGTCCCCTCCGTCTTATCTTGCCGAGGTCGGGGACATAGTCACCGACCAGACCCTCAACCTCGAGCCACTTGTAGTCATCGCAAAGCCGAGTCGCGGCAGCGCGCAACGCCCCCTCGGAGATGTCGACCGGGACGTAGCGCCGGCCGGTGC
>SDBT01011880.1_pt1 | contig 13993 bp, 14 predicted proteins | sample 2277101 | NCBI WGS metagenome assembly SDBT01 (sample SAMN10404973, study PRJNA504765) | marine sediment metagenome | isolation source: marine sediment core GS10_PC15, 103 cmbsf | place: Arctic Ocean: Southern Knipovich Ridge | collected 2010 | reverse complement strand
AAAAAATTAAAGATAAATAATCAGGCTTTGATATGCAAAGCAAATTCTTTAGGCTTGCGGAAGATCTACAAAATTAAATGTAAATCTTGTAAGAAATCAATTAAGGTTTTTCATCACAATATCATAAGGTGTTCAGCTTGTCAAAGGCAGTATACAAAGAAGATGACAAAGGAAAGGCTAGCAAGGCTAAGAGAGGATCATCCAGATCAATTAAAGGCAAATTATGAGAGATGGAAGTATAAAGATTATTTTTTCAATTAAGAGAACATAGAATACAAACAGGTAAAAATGGCAAAAAAATTAAAGAGACATAAGTGTACCTTGTGCCGGAGAAAAAGGCTGGAGACATTTCTCCGGCCAGTAAGGCCATCTGATAAGCCTGGATCAAAGACATGGATATGTATGAGTGAGTGTTTTGATGCTAGGATGCAGCATAATGCTTTGTCTTTTCTTCAGGCTAGAAAGTCAGATGTGTCCAAGGCAAAGGCTAATGAAGATCTGGTAATGGCATTTGAGGCCCAAGAATCGGCCAATGGTGGACTGTCTGGAATATTGCCCTGCAGGACTTCCCTTAGTATATCGAAGCTGGGACAAGAATAAGGGAATGCAGTATCAGTGCCCGGCAAAGGTGGGAAGAGTGGTTTGTCCGCTAGAGCAGGAATGCGGACTCAAGATGGTTTGGGTTAGACCAGTTCACGACTATCGCCGGTTTGGCTATCGGGTCAAAAGAGGAACTGAAGAATGGGAAAGGCTATATCGCAAAAGAGGATCGATCGAACGAACTTACTCTAGGTTGAAGCAAACCCGACGACTAGAAGGCCATTGTTTCAGAGGCTATGACTCGATAAATATCCACGCGACTTTATCCGTATTGGTTATGCAAGCGACGGCCTTGTCTAGGGCGAGGACAGGCCACATGGATGAGTTAAGAGTCTGTGTCAGGCAGGTTAATTAAACTCTGGAAAATAAATATGACCTGCTTTTGAAGACACTTGGCATTGGGGGAGTGAGGCAGAGCGAGTCTATAAGGATAGTAGACAGAAGTCACTTCCTTTCTCGGATTATCTCTGTGATGCACTCGGTTAATTTCTGGCGCTCTGCTCTGTGAAGACCCTGCTCAATCTCCTGAATTATGTCTCTTGTTAACTGCTCTGGGTCTATGATAGAAACGAGAGGTAGAAGCACGAGTTGAGGCCAATGTGCTCTTCTCAGAATCTCGTCAGGAGCAACGCGATATAATCGAGCCATCTCTATCAATACTGAGTCTGGGGGTATTGTGGGGCCAATCTCATAGTTGTCGAGTCGTTGTCTATTGTTAAATCCCAAGTCTCTTGCGGCTTGGGCCGCGCTCAGCCTAGCTCTCTCTTCCCGCAAACGTGTAAGGTAGGCACCGAATTCTGTCCGCTTCCGGAGTGGATTTTTCTTGGGACTCATAATATGACCTCGATGGTTATATTGTCAAATGGTGATTGACAATAATTGTACCCAAACCTTAGCCTTTACCTATAAATATATATCAATACTAAACATAATCGGCTCTTTTTGTCAAATTATACTTGACAAAATATGAAGACAGAGGTATAATTTTTAATAAGAAACATTAGATTTTTGATGGGTTTTTGATAAGTCATGTCGGTGGTGTGAGATAATAGTTTCTATGATTGACAACCAGCTAGCTTTAGTATGCCAAGAAACTACGCAGGGTCAAGAATTTTGTGAGCGTAAGGTAATTGACTGTTTTGAGTGCGTAGATGCTGACAACAGAAGTTCGTCACAATGACTTTGACACTCAATTAGAAAGATAGAGTATGATACAGCAAAAGAAATGCTAAAGGAGGCCTAAATGGATACTGGACAGGTTGAGGATGGTAGACTAGACAAGCGTCAAAAGATACTACTTGATATAATCGATAGCTTCTCAGGCGCTTTGGAACATCCGACAAGTGCTCTTTTGCACGAGTATATTCTGCTATGTCAGTTGAAAAGCAAGAATAAATTATTCGGATTGCAGAGTTACGCTTTCCATGCCTATATGCGAGGACCATATAGCGAAGAACTTCGCAATGACTTGGAGATATTGTACAGGTTGAACTTGATAGAAGTTAGAGGAGGTAGCCTTGTAGTCATAGAGCATGGCAAAGATATCATCAAGAAGAATAGAAAAGGTAAGGCTTACAATACTGCTTCTGAGACCTGTCAGAAAGTTCTGAAAGACTTTAGCACTGCCCCCGCTATCTCACAAGGCATTTTTGATTCCCTAAGAAAGGTGTCATTAGGCGAGACTATTCGCTAGTGGTGACGTTTTTGACTAGCTTATGAGGGATACAAATTGGTTTCTGAATAATGAGCAGAAGTGCTTATCACCGGCTGCAACAAGAAGCGATGCAGTCTTGGCTATTAGAAGGCAGTATCAGGAGACAGAAGCGAGAGCTGGTTATCGTTTGCCATTTCAGCGTGACCGGGACAGGATTATTCATGCCGAAGCATTTCGAAAACTAATGTACAAGAGTCAGATTTTCCCATCCCCTCTTCTTTCACAATACCGGACTAGGTTGACCCACACCCTTGAAGTCTCTCAAGTAGCTAGGTCAATATCCCGGAGACTAGGTCTAAATGAGGATTTAACAGAGGCCATTGCATTAGCACATGACTTCGGTCATGCCCCCTTTGGTCACATGGGAGAGAGAGTTCTAAGAGAGATTCTTATTGAAAAGAAAGAGGACGCAGGTTTTGAACACAATGAGCATAGTCTGGAAATTGTAGACAAGATGGAGAATTGTGACACTGTCGAAGGCCTTCGCCCAGGTATGAATCTTACATGGGCAACCCGTCAGGGAATTCTCTGCCACACGAGATATAGTGAACGAGATTATCCATACCGCAGAAATATTCCCGAGGATTGGGAAAAGATGGGTTACTCTTCAAAGGAAAACCAGGAGGAGATGGAGAGTAACGGGGACTTCTCTTTGTTGCGATTGATGACGCCTGAAGCACAGGTTGTAGATATAGCAGATGAGATTGCTTACCTAACTCACGACCTTGAAGATTGCCAACGAGCAGGAATCTTGCGAATCGAAGAGGTTCATCCCGAGATGCTTAGAGATTTTATGGGCGCAAGACGGAAAAACGCATTAAATGATCTGATAAATGTGGTATGCGAAGCTTCGGCAGAAAGCATCAAAGCATATGAGATAAACCCTGGAGCATTCGTCAAGATTGAATATCCGTTAAGTGTCAGAGAATTAGTTCGAGAAGTGCAGAGATTCTTTGATGACTATATATTTTGGAAGGACGAAATCAGACGCCGAAACATGGAAGGCCAATATTACATCAAAAAGCTCTTTGACTACTGGATACTCTACCCCCCAGAAGGAGGGTCACCCATACCAATAGAGACTGCAACATATATAGCAGGCAAAACAGACCAAGAGATAATCCACAGTTACGAGGAAATTTTCCCACCACGATTCATTTGATGAATCTAATTGTCACATTCCTTGACCATTTCGCAACAAGCTAAGTAGTAGTTTGCGAGGTTAATAATGAGGATATGGCTTGGCCCCACACAACCAACTCGTGTTAACATAACATTTTGCACGCCCCTCCAACTAAGGGAGAGTAAAAACTATCCCTGAAGGAGCTCCGTTAGGTCAAGCCTGTTTATCATCACTGTTCAGTATCTCTAAATGGTGGCCTAGTTTCTTCTGTTTTGTTTCCAAATAATGAAGATTATGCGGATTAGCAGGAGTAACGATGGGTACCGTTTCTACCACCTTTAGGCCGTAACCTTCCAAACCTATTACCTTCTTGGGATTATTGGTGAGTAATCGGATTTCGTGCAGACCCAGGTCAACCAGAATCTGGGCACCAATGCCATAGTCCCGCAAGTCAGGAGCAAATCCTAAAGAAAGATTAGCCTCCACAGTATCCAGCCCCTTATCTTGAAGAGCATAAGCACGAATCTTATTATGAAAGCCAATGCCCCGTCCTTCCTGTCTCATATATAATAAGACCCCTCGTCCTTCTTCAGCAATGCTCCGCAGAGCCACATCAATCTGCTCCCCACAGTCACAACGAAGACTGCCGAACACGTCACCGGTAAGGCACTCACTGTGAACCCGAACTAAGACTGGCTCCTCAGTGGACAAGTCTCCCATCACCAAAGCCAGGTGCTCGTCAGGGTCAATAGTACTTCTATAGGCGACAGCCGTAAACTTTCCATAACGAGTGGGCAACATGGCATCGGCGACCCGGCGCGTCAGTTTCTCATGACGGCGGCGATAAGCAATAAGGTCAGCCACACTAATAATCTTAAGGCCAAATTTCTTAGCCATTACCTCAAGCTGTGGCAGCCGCGCCATGGTGCCGTCTTCATTCATAATCTCACAGAGAACTCCCGCCGGGTAAAACCCAGCTAGCCTTGCCAAGTCAACTACGGCTTCGGTGTGCCCGACCCGTACCAAAACTCCACCGTCCCTTGCCCGTAAGGGGAACATGTGTCCCGGTTGAGCTAAGTCCTCAGGTTTTGTAGCCGGGTCAACCAATGTCCTCACTGTCTCCGCTCTATCGGCTGCTGAAATACCTGTACTCACCCTGTGTTTGGCTTCAACAGACACCGTGAATGCCGTTGAGAACTTCGAGGTATTCTCTCCTACCATCATAGGAATTCTCAATTCGTCCAATCGTTCGCCGGTCATAGGTACACAAATTAGGCCTCTGGCATGCACTGCCATAAAGTTGATTGCTTCAGCAGTGACTTTCTCCGCAGCCATAATCAGGTCACCTTCGTTCTCTCTGTCCTCATCGTCAACCACAATGATGAATTTGCCTGCCTTTATGTCTTCCAGAGACTCAGCGATACTTGGTAATCCCATGCTTATCCTCTCAATAAATTAACTCACTAAAAAGCCATGCTCCTGCAAGAAATCGGTGGTTATACCTGAAGTGCGAGCCTGAGTAAATTTTTCCACATATTTGGCAATAATATCCGTCTCCAGATTAACCATATCACCCATCCGCTTGTTGCCCAGAGTAGTATGCTCTCCAGTATAACCAACAATAGAAACCTCAAACGATGCCGTATCTCTGATCACGACGGTCAGGCTAACCCCATCAACAGCAATGAAACCTCTTTCTACCACGTAACGCATCACGTCAGGAGGAGTTTCAAAGGCGATTATAATCGCTTCGCCATCCCTCCTAACAGATGTGACACGACCAGCAGCATCTATATGACCCTGGACTAGATGTCCTCCCAGGCGGCCGCCTAAAGCCAGCGGCCGTTCCAGATTAGCCTCATCACCAACCCTCAATAGACCGAGATTAGTCCGTTTTAGCGTCTCCGGCATTACATCAACCGAGAACGAATTCATATCAAAACTGGTTGTGGTCAGGCATACCCCGTTAATAGCCATACTTCCACCCAACTCCATTCCCTCCAGCACAAGGTTAGCCGCAACAGCCAGACTGCCAGGTCGAATTGAAGTTACTCTACCTACTTCTTCTACAATCCCGGTAAACACCGTTATCCTCCAGTGTACCCAATAAACATTAAATCCTGGTCACAGTTTCTGGTGCTGACACGCTCTAGCTTAATTGAGTCTACCACTTTATCGACCCCTTTACCACCCACCGCCGTCCTGGCTTCCTCGCCACCAATGATGATAGGGGCAATAAAGACAATTACCTTATCCACCAGCCCGTGGTCAAACAAGGAACCAAGCAATACTCCACCACCCTCCACCAATACGCTGGCGATTCCCTGCTCACCCAGTACCTTCAGCAACCTCTCCAAATCTACCAACCCTTCGTCAGAGGGTAGTTTCAATAAATCAACGCCACTCTGAGTGAAAACTTTTTCCTTCTGAGGTTTGACATGTTTATCCAGTGCCAAAAGAGTTTTGCCTGGCTCACCGAATACACGAGCCGTTAACGGCGTGCGGCCTTTGCTATCGACAATTATCCGCAGTGGCTGTTTCCTCGTCCGCCCACCCTTATCTCCACACCTGGATGTAAGTTGAGGGTCATCAACCAGAATGGTGTTTACACCAACCATAATTGCATCAGTTGTATGTCGTAAATAATGAACGTACCTCCTAGCCTCACTACCACTAATCCATTTGGAGTCACTGCTCCTGGTAGCAATCTTCCCATCAAGGCTCATGGCAAATTTCACTGTAACAAAGGGCATACCAGTAGTGATGAACTTCGTGTAGGCTTCAATAATCTCTTCGGCGTCTTCCTCATGCTCACCCACATATGTCTTGATGCCTGCCTTCTCCAGCTCCTCCCTCCCTTTTCCCGAAACCAGAGGATTTGGGTCGAGGATGGCCAGATGAACCTCGGCGATACCGGCAGTAATGATTGCCTGACTGCACGGCGGAGTGCGCCCATGGTGACAGCATGGTTCCAAAGTAACGTACATTACACCGTCGCGGGCTTGCTCACCTGCCTGATTCAGAGCCACCACCTCGGCATGTGAAGAACCCGGCGGCTGGGTATAGCCCTGTCCGACAACCACACCATTCTTGACCACTATCGCTCCCACTGCCGGATTAGGGCTGACCTGTCCCAAAGCCAGCTTAGCCGAGGAGATTGCCTGCTCCATATAGTCCATCGTGTCGTCATTCTAGCACCCCTTTCAGAAAAAGTGCAACATCAGCCAATGAGCAATCTCCCATTAACTAGCAGAATGAGAGTAAATAGGATATAATTGAAACTAGACTTAGATATAAAAGGAACTACCTGACAAATGAGCCGTTCTCTGCGCGACTTCGTGACAATGCTGGTAGTCGCAGTGGCAATCTTCTTTGTGCTGCGAAATACAGTGCAGACCTTTGTTGTATATGGCCCCAGCATGCAACCTAACTTCGTGGCACAACAGAGGCTATTGGTCAGTAAAATAGTCTATAGAATACACGAACCTGAAAGGGGTGATGTAATCGTGTTTCGCCCGCCCAATGACCAGCGAGATAGTTACATCAAGCGCATCATTGGCTTACCCGGCGAACTCGTGGAGGTAAGAGATGGAGCAGTTTATATTCACCAAAAGGATGGCAATATCGAGCGACTATATGAACCTTATGTTCAGAACATAGCTGCCCGGGATTACCAGGGAGATACAATACCCAGAGATGAATACTTCGTTCTTGGTGACAATCGTAATAATACCAATGATTCTCGCAACGGCTGGACAGTACCACGCCAGAACATAATTGGCAAAGCATGGTTATCAATCTGGCCACCAGATGAATGGGGACTGGCGGCTAACTACTCATTACAGGGACAAATAGCAAGCGCCACCAATGATTAACCCAGTCAAGCACGTTTATCTTGAGACAACTAAAGAGAGGTAGCTCCTTATTATAACTTTTACCACTCAGAGAGAATGTCAGCATGAATAACGCAGAGGAAATCTTCAAAAAGGCAGGGGCAAGTCTTGAAGGGCACTTCCTGCTTGCCTCCGGTCTTCATTCTCCTGTTTACTGGGAGAAGTTTCGCGTCCTGCAATTCCCCGACTATACTGAACAGCTTTGCCACATGATTGCCGACTATTTCCACGGCCACAAAGTTCAACTGGTAGCGGGGCCAACCACCGGTGGCATCATCCTAGCTTTCGAAGTAGCCAGACAGCTAGGAACCCGAGCTGCCTACGCTGAGAAGGAGGCTACGGGAGAACGGACTTTTCGGCGAGGCTTGAGCATTAACCCCGGTGAGCGTGTCCTCGTTGTTGATGATATCCTAACCACGGGCGGCTCTATACGCGAAACCGCGGCAGCAGTAAACAAACAAGGTGGCGTAATAGCAGGTATAGGTATACTGGTCGACCGCTCCGAGCAAAGCATAGACTTCGGGGTGCCACTATTCAGTTGTTACCGCGCTACACCCCCTCCAACCTATCCACCTGATAAGTGTCCTTTATGCGCTGCGAAAATTCCACTGGTGAAACCAGGTGGCGGCTAAGCACGGCGCAACCAAGTAAATACTCAGAAAAATAAGGACGGCGCTCTCCAGAAGGGAGTGCCGTCCTTGACATTTTGGATTTCTATTTCTGGAAGCTTTTCTCAAAATCGTCCCACCACTCAGGTACCCACCGCACTTCTCTCTCTTCCCACAGGCCGAGAGGTTTTCCCTTAGGTATTTCTCGAGGTGACCACTTCTCCAACTGTTGGGCAATCTTCTCCTTGTGATAAGCAGTATCACCGAGATAAATTTGCAGTGTCTTCCCTCTCTTGGAGTAGAGAGGCAAAACACCATCATTCACAGTATAACCAACGCCAGCAAGAACCTGGTGAGCACGCCAGCAAGCTGTCTCGTGGGCATCACTACTCCAGCCCTTAGCTATCGACACCTCAAAATCACAGGGCATACCCTCGCTGAGCTTCCACGCCGCCAGATAAGTAGTCCACCTGGAACCCTCCACGTCACGCAGCAGGTAAATACAATGCTCCTGGATATACTGATTGATACCAATAGGCATATCAAACTGTATCCTGGTCTTGGCATAGTCCACCGCTATTTCCAGGAGGCTCTGACCAGCCCCCAGCATCTCGGCACAGAGCATCACTGTTCCTACCTGCATGCTCTTGGCTAAAGGTGCCCAGCCGCCATTGAGTTCCCCAACTATATTCTTCCTGGGGACTCTTACCTTATCAAAAACGACCTCGCTCTGCTTATCACCGGCAGTTGTTTTCAACAGGGTGTAGCTTATCCCCGGGTCCTTGGCATTCACGAGGAATAGCGTAACTCCATCCTCAGGATTTCCACCCTTTTTCGTCCTGGTAACACATAGAAGGTAGTCAGCAATATGGGCGTCATGCACGAACAACTTGGTGCCATCGATAATATAGTCATCCCCATCGGCAGTGGCTGGAAGAGTTACTCCCTCAGGGTCCCATGCCTTGCCTTCCCAACTGGACTCAGGCTCGGTTAGGGCGAGAGCAAGGATTGCATCCCCCTTGACTATCTTAGGTAACAAGTCCGCCTTCTGCTCCTCACTGCCAGCATTCAGGATAGTTAGTCCGCAGAGAACCACGGTGGAAAGGTGAGGGCCGGGGAACATTGCCCTACCGATTTCCTCATAAAGGACAGATAGGTCTAGAACGGTACCACCACTACCGCCATATTTCTCCGGGTAGATAAGCCCCAACCACCCCAGGTCGGCTATCTTGCGCCAAAGCTCGGGAGAATAGCCCGAATCATCCGCCTCTGCCTCTCTAACTACACTCTCCAAGCACTCCTTCTCCAGGAAATCACGAGCCATCGTCTTGAGCATTTCTTGTTCTTCGCTTAAAGTAAAATCCATAACCTGCTCCTTCAAGTTGACATTACGTTAACCAAGCTAGCGGGCTGCTTTTGCTCTTTCTTCCAGCGCTGCCATAATCTCCTTATTGAACTTGGCGGGCACCCTGGGCAAACCAAGCCCTCTGCCACCGAGAACAATCTTGTTTGCTTCAATAGTTCCGGCAGGGTGTGTGCTCCGTGCTACTTCCCAGGCAGATTCTGCTCGCCCTTCGTATTTCACCCACTTCGAGTCTGCCCGAAGCTGCCCATAAAGCCCTAGACTATCCATCAACTGTTTTGCCCGGACATCAGAGACTGATTTGTTGTGCAGTCCCATCACCTCGGGAGGCGGCGAGCCTAACCTGTCCCTCTGGCTGAAATGCCACGCAGCCGACCACCCGGCAAGCCAGGTTAGCTCCATCTCAATAGCCCTATCCGCTAATAGTTCCCGAATCTTTGGCTCCTCAATAAGCGGCTTACCATTTCGCTCTTCTTCCTTGCAGAACTCAACCAGTTCCTCAAGGCTCCGCCTAGCGCCCGCGCCAGCACCGGTGGTGCTCCGTTCAAATTCAAAGGTAACCATAGCATGATAAAAGCCACGATTCAGCTCGCCAAGCAGATTCTTCTTAGGAACCCTGACATCATCAAAGAAAATCTCAACTGTAAAAACACCCATAGTTGCTAATGGGCGGTAGCTTATCCCCGGGCTACGAGCATCAATAAGAAAGAGGCTAAGGCCCCTGTGCTTGGGTACGACGTCCTCAGTTCTAGCCAGGGTATAAAGATAATCCCCCGGACCCGGGGCGGTAATAAAAGTCTTCTGGCCGTTGAGGATGTAGTCATCGCCATCCTCCACTGCCCGCAGTGACACGTTAGCTTCATCAGTGCCAGCATCAGGCTCGGTAAAACCCTGATACCATATTGCCTCGCCTTTGGCTATCGGGGGCAGAAACCTCTTCTTCTGTTCCTCAGTGCCAAAGACGTGGAGGGGAGGCCCGCATACACGCAGTCCCTGCGTACCTGGCCAAAATATTCCCCAGTAGGCAACCTCCTCCCGGACAATCCCCTGCTCCATGTCACTAAGTCCTAAACCACCACTCTCTTTAGACCAGCCGGGGGCTAAATAACCCTTTTCTCCCGCCTTCTTTTGCAGCTGCAACCAAAAATCAAACTGCTCCCTAGTCAGACCCATCTGGCTACGCGGCTCATAGTCTGAAGGCAATTCATCGGCAAAGAAATCGTGAACCTCTTTCCTCAACTCCTCTTGCTCTTTAGTAAATGTAAAATCCATGCTCACTGCTCCTTTTAACAAAAACTAGGCCCCATGTCTCAGGAATCGAATGCAAAAATCTGTACTCACACTTCTCTCACAAAATCAACCGATTAACTATATAATATGATAATCCCGAAGTGTATCATAGCAACTTATTACCGAAACGTCAAGCAAATGCGCTCGCTCACAGAACCATAAATCCTTTCTTGTGTTGTCATTCTGAATGAAGCAAAGCGTAATGAAAAATCTCAGGTTCTTCATCCTTCCAATGAAGGACTCAGAATGACAGAGGAGAGACAGAATGACATGACGGATTCATTATGGTTCGGTTTACTCTTAAACCAGAAAGTTGCAAAGAACTGGCATTTGCTTTATAAATAGTAAGAGTTTCCCAAATACCTGCGGGAACTCTAATTTAACCATAGGAGTTAGTAATGAAACCTGGAGTTTTAGCTAGATACAAAGATTTCCTCCCGATTACGTCCGATACGCCTATTTTTTCATTAGGAGAGGGAGATACTCCTCTGGTCAGATGTAACCGACTAGAGAAGGAGATTGGCTGCGGGGAACTTTACTTTAAGCTAGAGGGGTGCAACCCTACCGGTTCCTTTAAGGACAGGGGCATGGTAGTTGCCATAGCCAAGGCAATGGAAGATGGTAGCAAAGCAGTAATGTGTGCCTCAACCGGCAATACCAGTGCCTCTGCCGCTGCTTACGCTTCCCTCTGCGGTCTGACCGCCATTATTATTGTGCCTGCAGGTAAGATTGCCCCGGGTAAGCTGGCTCAAGCCATTGTTTATGGGGCTAGAATAATTACCATAGATGGCAATTTCGACCAAGCTCTAGAGATAGTGCGGAGTTTAGCCGAGAAAAATCCGGTTACTCTGGTAAACTCGCTTAACCCCTACCGTATCGAAGGACAGAAAACGGCTGCCTTTGAAGTTATAGATGCTCTAGGTGAGGCTCCCGATTATCTTTTTATCCCGGTAGGTAATGCCGGTAATATCACTGCTTACTGGAAGGGTTTTGTGGAATATAATCAAGCAGGCAAGGCAAAGAAAAAACCGAGAATGATGGGTTTTCAAGCCAAGGGCGCTGCCCCGATTGTTCAAGGTCATGCTATTAAGGAGCCAAAGACTATTGCCTCAGCAATACGAATAGGTAATCCGGCTAGCTGGCAGAGAGCCACTGCCGCCCGTGATGAATCCAGTGGCGTTATCGATATGGTTAGCGATGAAGAGATTATGGCGGCTTACCACCTTCAGGCTACCAAAGCAGGTATCTTTGGTGAGCCAGCTTCATCGGCCTCCCTAGCCGGACTGATTAAGCTTTCCAGTCAAGGGATGGACTTCTCACGAAAGAGGGTGGTTTGCGTGGTAACCGGCACCGGGCTCAAGGATGCCGATACTGCCCTGCAGGGTGCTGAGTCCTTTGCTAAGTTACCAGCCAACCTAGAAGCTGTAGAACAAGAGTTGGGCTGGGGATAGTATGAGCCCATGGACGGCGTACTTACTACAATTGCCCTTGAGTGGTCCCACACCCAAATCACCAAATGCACAAGGCAAGCTTGCTTGTTTAGAGTAAATAAATAACCTCTCTGAAGTTTGAGGCCATTAAGATTGAAACATCTATACTATGGATGGATTATTGTTCTCATCTCTACTATCATTTTCGCTACCTTTGCTATTAGATTTTTCGCCTTCGGTATATTTATAGTTCCCCTGACCGCACAGTTTGATTGGGACAGGGGAGCACTGTCTGTCGCTTCTTCAATAGCCATGGTAGCATTTGGACTCTTCTCTATTCTTACAGGAAGGCTAAGCGATAAGTATGGTCCTCGGGTATTAGTCACCACTAGCGGTCTCTTAACTGGGATAGGTTTCCTGTTAATGTCACAGGTAAGTTCAATATGGCAAGTTTACCTAATCTGGGGACTTCTTATGGGAGTTGGCAGCGCTTGTTCGTATATCCCTCTTATGTCAGCAATACCCAGGTGGTTTACTCAAAAGAGAGGCACAGCTATCGGCATCACTCACGCTGGTTTTGGTCTCGGAGCAATAATTGCGCCACCCCTAGCTCAATGGCTGGTGTCTTCCTACGGTTGGCAATTAGCCTTCGTTTTCCTAGGCATAGCAACTACTATTGTTATTATACCCCTGGCACAGTTTACCAAACATAGCCCCCAGCGAATGGGACTCCGACCTTATGGAGAAAGTGAAACTGTAAAGGGTAAACAGTCCTTAGTTCCAGTCACTAGAGAGTTTTCCGCTAAAGAAGCAATCAAAACCAGGCGTTTCTGGCTTCTCAGCTCGATACTGCTCTGCTTTTACTTTTATCTGCAGGTGATAATCGTTCATATCACCCCGCACGCTATTGGTAGCGGGATTCCGCCAATAATGGCGGCTACTATTCTATCTGTCATTGGTGGAGCTAGTGTTATCGGTCGGCTTTCCATAGGCTTTATCGCTGACAAGATAGGAGGCAGACGGGCGCTAAGTGTTGGCCTTACTCTGGGAATCCTAGCTCTAATATGGCTTCTATTTAACGAGGAAATATGGGCGTTCTATATATTTGCCGCCGTATTCGGTCTTGCCTATGGAGGCGTAATTCCCCTGTCAACAACTATATCCGTTGAGCTATTCGGCCTCAAATCCCTAGGCATAATATTGGCCAGCCTTGAGCTTTTTCCGATAATAGGGAGTGCTTCAGGAGCACCCTTAGCCGGGAGTATCTTTGATATAACTGGAAGTTACCACCTGGCTTTCTTGATTTCCGTAGTAATTTCTGCCCTGGCTATAATTCTTAGCTTGTTTCTATTACGTTCTAAAGGTAAGGAGGCAGAGCACCCTGTGAAGCAATAAAACATGCTCAATAGTGTATAATTGATTCTGGATTGTGACGGAGTTAAAGGAGGTCTAAAGTGGTCAACGAGGCTGAGATCAGAAAAGCGGTGGTCTCCATTATAAGGGCTATCGGGGAAGACCCGGAAAGAGAAGGCCTGGTGGATACACCCAGGCGGGTAGCCGAAATGTATTCGGAGCTCTTTGCCGGGATTGATATGGACCCCACAAAAGAGCTGCAGGTGGGTTATGAGCTAGGCCACCGGGAAATGGTAATCGTGAAAGACATCCCATTCTACTCTATGTGTGAACATCATCTTTTACCATTTTATGGCGTGGTCCATATAGGTTATATTCCTGATGCTAGCGGGCGCGTGGTTGGTATTAGCAAGCTAGCCAGAGTAGTAGATATCATCACCAGGCGACCTCAAATTCAAGAGAGAGTGACCACTCAAATTGCTGATGCCATTGATGATGGACTGGCACCTCAAGGAGTAGCTGTGGTTGCCCAAGCTGAGCACATGTGCATGGTTATGCGCGGCGTGAAGAAACCAGGCAGCAACATCATCACTTCGGCTATCAGGGGTCTCTTTCGTCG
>SDBT01011879.1_pt1 | contig 13993 bp, 12 predicted proteins | sample 2277101 | NCBI WGS metagenome assembly SDBT01 (sample SAMN10404973, study PRJNA504765) | marine sediment metagenome | isolation source: marine sediment core GS10_PC15, 103 cmbsf | place: Arctic Ocean: Southern Knipovich Ridge | collected 2010 | reverse complement strand
GGTGGACGCCGTGGCCGAGCTGCTGACCGCCGGCGTCATCGACCCCACCGGGCGCATCGTCGACCCGGCCCCGGCCGGCGATCTGCCCGACGTGCTGCGCCGGGCGATCATCGAGTTCGAGGAGCAGCCGGCCATAGTGCTCGTGCCCGGCGCGCGCAGCAAGAGCGGCCAGCCCGTGCTCCTGACGCAGCGGGACGTGCGCGAAGTGCAGCTTGCGAAGGCCGCCATCTACGCGGGCATGCAGGTTGTGGCCAGCGAGTTCGGCCTGGAGGCGTCGGAGGTCTCGCGCGTCCTGCTGGCCGGCGGCTTCGGCAACTTCATCCGCCGCTCCATGGCGAAGCGGATCGGGTTGCTGCCCGACATGCCCACCGACCGCATCGACTACATAGGCAACGCCGCCGCGACGGGCGCCAAGGCCGTCCTGGCCTGCCGCGACTGCCGGCAAGAGGCCGCCCGCCTGAGCCGCGAGACCGAGTACATAGAGCTGGCCACCCGCCCCGACTTCCAGATGCACTACATGGAAGCCATGGTCTTCCCGTCCTAGTGGGATGTTAAGGACTCAGCCTTGGACTCGTGCAGCCACGGTCGTGCTCATCCTCAGTCGTTGTCAGTTGTCAGTTGTCGGTGGCTGGTTCCCAGTGGGTCGTCAGAGGATCAGCCCTGGTGTCTCGCCCCGCGTCGTTGCACAGAAGACTACAGTACCGTCCGCTGAAGACCCCACTAGGAGGTCTCACATAAGTGTGCTGACGTTCTGATCCGGCGGCGAGACGCCGCCGGATGGCCGCCGGGACGGCGGCGCTACGTAGCGCCGGCCTCTGGCCGGCCGAGCGTGGGCGTCTCGCCCACGCTCCATTGGCTGAAGAACTTATGTCGGACCGCTTAGCTGCGCCACGCGAAGTGCGAGGGAGCGATGGACCGGACGACGCTGTCGATCATGCTTCTTGCCCTGGGGACCTGCGCGCATGCCGAACCTACCGTCGCGCGGTCGCAGAGCACCGATGCTTTGACGTCTCACCAGATGTCTGAGTTGATCTGGCGGCATGAGGGAGAGTGTGAGAAGCCGTTCCTCGACGTGAGTGTGGACGTCGAGGTCTTGGCGCCTTCCCCATAGAGGGCGCTGCCGTCTGCAGGGGCTTGGCCTCATCCTGTCCCAGGCAAGGCCACGGAAGACGCCGAGGACGAGGGCGACGGACGACGACGATGCCTACACCGTCATCATCTCGGTGGTCTTCTTCTCCAGGCGGTCGTTGACCTGGCCTTCGTACTGGCCGGTCAGGTCCTGGACTTCGTCCTTGGCGCGGTGGCAGTCGTCTTCGCTGATGTCGGAGGCCTTCTGCTCTTTGTCCAGTTGGCGGTTGCCGTCGCGGCGGATGTTGCGGATGGCCACGCGCGCTTCCTCGCCCATGTTCTTGACGTGCTGGACGAGCTGCTTGCGGCGCTCCTCGCTCAGGCCCGGCACGCTCAAGCGAATGACCTTGCCGTCGTTCTGCGGGTTGATGCCGATGTCGCTGGCCTGGATGGCCTTCTCGATATCGGGTGTGCTGCTCGGGTCGAAGGGCTTGATGACGATGAGCTGCGGGTCAGGGATGGCGATCTGGGCGAGCTGGCGCAGGGGTGTGGGGGAGCCGTAGTAGTCGACGCGTATGCTCTCCACGAGCCCCGCGCTGGCGCTGCCGGTGCGGATGCCCCGCAGGCCTTCCGTGAAGACCTGCACCGCCTTCTCCATGCGCTCTTCGGTGTCCAGCAGTATGTCGTCAACGGGCATCGTCGTCGCTCCCGATCAATGTGCCGACCGGCTCGCCCAGGGCGGCCCGCCGGATGTTGCCTTCGGCGGCGTAGTTGAACACGCGCACGGGCAGTGAGTGCTCCAGGCAGAAGGAGATGGCGGTCAAGTCCATCACGCCGAGCCTGCGCTCGAGCACTTCCCGGTAGGTCAGGCCCTCGAAGAGCCGGGCGTCGGGGTCGGTCTCCGGATCGGCGGAGTAGACGCCGTCGACGCGGGTGGCCTTCAGCACGATGCGCGCGCCTACCTCGACTGCGCGGATGGCGGCGGCGGTGTCAGTGGTGAGAAGCGGATTGCCGGTGCCGCCGGACAGGATGACGACGCGGCCGGCGTCCAGCAGGTCCCTGGCCGCGGTTGGCGTGAACTCGGTCACGATGCGGGGCACGGCGAAGGCGCCCATGTGGGCGACGGGCAAGCCGAGCTGCTCTAGTCGGTCGCGCAGCACCAGGGCGTTGATGACGGTGGCCAGCATGCCGGCGTGGTCAGCGCTGATGCGGCCGGGGCCGGTGGGGCAGAACTTGGCGCCGCGGATGATGTTGCCCCCGCCTACGACGATGGCCAACTGGGCGCCGGCCTCATGTGCGGATTGGACTTCGGAGGCGATGTAGCCGATGGCGTCGTCGCCGAAGGGCGACCCGTCAGGTGCGCCGAGCGTGCCGCCGCTGAGCTTGAGCAGCACTCTCTGCTTTGCGCCGTCCGCTGCCATCCGGCCGGTCCCTCCTAGCAGTGGCGACGCGCGGCCGAGGGAGTTGCGCCGGGCCCGTTCAGGCCTCGCCGAGCGCCAGCCTGACGAACCGTCTCACCTCGATGTTCTCGCCGAGCTTGGCGATGGCGTCGTTGACGACGTCTGCCACGGTGAGCGAGTCGTCGCGGATGTATTCCTGGTTCAGAAGGCAGGTCTCTTCGTAGAACTTGCGCAGCTTGCCCTCGACGATCTTCTCCTGGATCTGCTCCGGCTTGTCGGCGCACTGCTGGCGGAAGACCTGCTTCTCGGCCTCGACCACGTCCTCGGGCAGGTCATCGGGCCCGACCGCGAGCGGCGCGGACGCCGCCACCTGCATGGCCAACTCGCGGGCCAACTGCTGGAAGCTCTCGTTGCGGGCCACGAAGTCCGTCTCGCAGGCCAGTTCCAGGAGGACGCCGAGCTTGCCGTTGCTGTGCACGTAGGGCATGACGACGCCTTCGCTGGTCTTCCGGGAGCCCTTCTTCTGGGCTTTGGCCAGTCCCAGTTCGCGCAGCACCGTCATGGCCTTTTCCTGGTCGCCGTCGGCCTGGGACAGGGCGCGCTTGCAGTCCATCAGGCCGGCGCCCGTCCTGTCACGCAACTGTTTGACGTCCTGTGCCGATACGCTCATCGGATGCTCCGTGCCGCAGTAGTGTCCTGTTTGCGATCGTGAGGGGTGAGTGGGCCGAGGGCCCGATCGGGGGGCCTCCGGTCAGGCCGTTTCTTCCTTGGCATCCGCTTCAGCAGCAGGCTCGGCCTCGGCAACCGGTTCCTCGGCCTCAGCCGGCTCCTCCTCGGCCGGTGTCTCCGCCGCCTTCTCGGCTTCGGCCTCCGGTGCGGCTGCCGGCTCTTCAATGGCCGGCGTCTCCACCGCCTCCTCGGCTTCGGCCTCCGGTGCGGCTGCCGGTTCTTCCTCGGACGGCGTCTCCACCGCCTCCTCGGCTTCGGCCTCCGGCGCGGCTGCCGGCTCTTCAATGGCCGGCGTCTCCACCGCCTCCTCGGCTTCAGCCTCCGGTGCGGCTACCGGCTCTTCAATGGCCGGTGTCTCCGCCGCCTCCTCGGCTTCAGCCTCGGGCGCTGCCTCCGGCGCGGCTGCCGGCGCTTCTTCGGGCTGGGCGGCCGGCTGCGGGGGTGCCGGCCCGGCCTCGATGTTGCGCACGACACCGCCGTCCTTCAGGCCCTTGAGCACGCCGTCAGCCATGGCGCCCAGGAAGATGTCGATCGCGCCGAACGAGTCATCATTGCCGGGCACGACGACGTCCACGTCGTCGGGGCTGCCGTCAGTGTCGGTGAGGGCCACGATGGGGATGCCGAGTTTGCAGGCTTCCTTGACGGCGATGCCCTCGCGTGCGGGGTCGATCATGACGACCAGGCCGGGCAGTTCGTCCATGGCCCTGACGCCGCCCAGGTTCCGGACAATCTTGCGCTTCTCCCGCCTCAGCGACGATACCATCTTCTTGCTGTAGAGATCGATCTGGCCCGTCTCTTCCAGCTCCTCCAGTTCGACCAGTCGGTCGAGCCGCGTGCGGATGGTCACGTAGTTGGTGAGCAGCCCGCCCAGCCACCTTTCGGCCACGTACGGCATGCCGCACCGCTTGGCTTCACGGGCGACGGGCTCTGCCGCTTGCTTCTTCGTGCCGACGAACATGACGTAGCGCCCGCGAGCGGCGACCGCCTGGGCCAGCATGCGGCCCGTGATCAGGCCGCGCACGGTGGCCCTGAGGTCGATGATGTGGATCAGGTTGCGCTGCTTGAAGATGTAGGGGGCCATCTTCGGGTTCCACCGGCTGGTCCGGTGCCCGAAGTGGAAGCCCGCCTTGATCAGGCTGCGAATGTTCGGTGTGCCCAAAGCCGTCTCCTGCTCAGGTGTCATATGCCGGCTCGTCTGTCAGAGGTAGCCGCGTTCCTGGCGGGGGCACAGCGCCGGCATATTGGGTACGCAGGGCATCCCGCCGGATGGAACTGGTCTGGGAGTACACACGGTGGGCGTACGCCCGCGGCGCAAGACCGACACTATACTTCATGTGAGCGGCGCTGTCAAGGCGCACCGGACGCCTTGACAGCACCGACTGACGACACCTTGCACGGACTCTGTGGTATGCTCTACGGCTCGCAGACCGGGCCGGTGCGCAGTGCCGGCTGGGGCCGGCAGGGGAGTCCGGTTGCCGATGACAGACGGTCATGGCCGCGACGATTCCGAGTCCCAACTCAGGGCATCTCCGGCCCAACAGCGCAGGCTGGCGCAGGAACTGCTGCTGGCCCGCGCCCCGTCCCACGCCGACTCCATCCCTCCCCGTGGCCGTCCGATCTGCCCGGCGGCCGTCAGATACTGGGTAGGCCCCACTCAGAATAAGGCCAATTGCCCTCCGGTGCCCAAGGGGCTAAGTTACATGGCTTGGGACCGGGAGTCGGAGTCAAAGCGGGCGCAGCAGCGCACGGGGTGGTCGCCCCGCCAGATCGGCGCGGGGCTCACCCGTTGTTGCGCGCGGACCGGGCCCAGTCTGTCATGCGTTTGGGGGAATGGCAGTCGGTGGGATGCGCGGTCGCTCAGAAGCGGCACGCATGGACTGGGGAGAAGCTCCTCGGCGATCTCTCCAGTTACGGCGAGCCCGGCTTGAGGGGGCTGGGCTCGCCACTCCTGCCGCCTACCGGACCGCCGAGCCGGGGGCGAGTTCCTTCTCCACCGTCAGACACACCACCCTGTCGCCGTCCTGCGCGGCCAGCAGCATGCCGTTGCTCTGCACGCCGCGCAGGCTGACCGGCTCCAGATTGGTCACCACCACGATCAGCCTGCCCACCAGTTCGTCGCCCGTGTAGTAGCCCTTCAGCCCCGCCACCAGCGTGCGCGGCGACTCCTCGCCCACGTCCACGCGCAGCACCCACAGCTTGTCGGCGTTCGGGTGGTCGTCGCACGACAGCACCTTGCCCACCTTCATCTCGACCTTCTGAAACTCCTGGAAGCTGATCATGACGGTCTCCTCAATCCGCAAAGGCAAGTGTTCAGCCCTTCGCTGTTCTCTCACGCGATGACGTCCCGCGCGGCCCGCTCGACCAGCTCCATCGGCACGGCCGTGCGCTCCACCCACTGGCCGATGTCGCTCAGCAGGATGAAGCAGTTCTCGCCCGTGACGAACTTCTTGTCGTGGGCCATCAGGTCCAGCACGCGGTCCACGTCCACGCCCTCGGCCCTCGTGGGCAGCCCGGCGCGCGCAATCAGCGACGCGAGCCGTTCCTGCACTTCCGGCGAGCAGACCTCCAGATCCACCGACAGCCCGGCCGCAGCCACCATACCCACGGCCACCGCCTCGCCGTGCGTCAGCGCGCCGGCGGCCGCCTTCTCGATCGCGTGCCCCAGCGTGTGGCCGAAGTTCAGGCAGATGCGCACGCCGTGCTCCTCCCGCTCGTCGCGCTCCACCACCTCGGCCTTCAGGGTCACGTTGGCCGGCACCACTCGCAGCAGTGCGGCGGGGTCCAGGTCCACGACGTCCTCGATGGAGTGCTCCAGGTAGAGGAACAGGTCGGCGTCCAGCGCCGCGCCGTGCTTGATGACCTCGGCCATGCCGGACAGCACCTCGCGCCGGGGCAGCGTGCGCAGCGTGCCCAGGTCCACGTAGACCAGCCGCGGCTGGTGGAAGGCGCCCACCAGGTTCTTGCCCTCCGGCAGGTTCACGGCCGTCTTGCCGCCCACGCTGCTGTCCACCGCGGCCAGCAGCGTTGTGGGCACCTGCACGAAGTCCACGCCCCGGCGGAAGGTCGCCGCCGCGAACCCGCCCAGGTCGCCCACCACGCCACCGCCCAGCGTCAGCACCAGGGGCTTGATCGACGGGTCCGCGGCGAACCGGGCCAGCCAGCGGACCGCCTCGCAGAAAACCTCCAGGCTCTTGTTGTCCTCACCGTCCGGGATGTCGAAGCGGCCGATGGTCTCGACGCCCGCCTCGCGCAGGCCCTCCTCCACGGTCTCGTAGTAGTGGGCGCCCACGTTGGGGCTGGTGAAGACGGCCACGTTGTCGCGCGCCAGGTGACGGTGCCGCAAGGCGTCGCCCAGGTCGGACAGGAAGTCGAAGTCGACCAGCACGTCGTACGAGCGGTCACCCAGACCGACCTGCACGGTTTCCATCTTCGTTTGACCCTCGAAGGCGAGGCGCGCGTGACCCGTCACGGACCGGCACATTATACACGCCGCCGCTCCGTCTGCGACCGTTTCCGGTCCCCAGGTGCGCTCCACGACGCTCCGTTTGCCCTCCGTTTCTGCAACAGCCTTCGGTCGCTTTGCTCCACTTGATCGAACACATGCGTCGCTGCGCCCGGCACCCGGTGGCCCGAGCATGCCATTCGGCAATCAGCATTTTTGCCTGTCCCGTTTGGGCGCTACAGGGCACTTCCGTCAGAAAAAGGGGCGAAGTTCAAAGTCCGACGCTCAAGGTCCAACGGCCGGGCACGGGGAGGACACTACCGTCGCAACGTCCGGGGGTATGGTATGGCTGCCCCGCCCTGATCGCCGCACAGGCCAGCACAGGGCGTCGTTTCCAGCGGCGGCGGCCCCGAAACGGCGTAGACGCCCTGCCCGTCCATGAACTGGCCGGTGTTGACGGTTGGGCATCGGGCGTATAGGATGCCGCCACCACTGGCAGCGGAGGGGCGGCGATGGCAGACAAGCAAGGGGCGGCATGTCCGCAGTGCGGAGAGGTAATCACGCCGAAGCCGACGCGGGCGCGCAAGTGTCCGCACTGTGGCGTGCAACTGGTTGTCCGGCAGTTCCAGGTGATGACGAAGGAGCAGGCAGACGCGCCGCCCGCATTCAGGTCCTTCGACACCTATGTATCGGGCGTCACGTTCAAGAACAGCGATGGCAGTAGTCGCCAGGACGTCATCATCGACTGCAAGCCCAAGGAGCAGTTGCAGCTCATCCGTGACAGGGAGAACCCACGCGACCGGAACGCCATCAAGGTGTGCCGTGCGAACGGTGACCAGCTTGGCTTCCTGAGCGGCGAGGTGGCAGCGAAGTGCGCCCCCAGAATCGAGAAGGGCTACATATACGTCGCGTTCGTGAAGAACATCGAGGAGTTCGAGCGCAACGAGCGTCCGATGCTGGGCATGAACATCCTTGTGGTAGCGGCGTCGCCCGGCGTGGATGTGGCTGGCGCATGGGCCTACGTCGAGTCGCTCGGCATGAAGGACTGGGACGCAGGCGGCGGCGGTTGCATGGTGCTGCTGGCCGTCATCGGGGCAGCGACGTGGGCAGTGCTGGCGGCGGCGGGCCTGTGTAGCTGACGAGCGCCGGCGACCGGGGCCGTGGGCCACGTGCCGCGCATGGACGCTTGCACTACCCTTGCAGCCGACGTAGCTTGTTGGCAACATGCGCCGGGGCCGGCGCCACGGCAGCCGCAGCGGAGGGGCAGCGCATGGTAGTGGTCAAGTACGAGCAGCCGTAGGACAGTGGAGGAGGTGTGCCAGTGGCAAAGACCAAGAAGCGACGGGCGGACAGGGTCGTCAAGAAGGGCAGGGCCAAGCCCAAGAAGGGCAAGACCACGAAGCAGAAGGGAGCGAAGAAGGAGAAGAGGTGACTGCGGAGATGCTATGGCGCTGAGAGACTACAACACGGAGATGGAGGACTACACTCGGCTTGCCAGTGGCGCTGCGCGCCAACTGGCGTTCGCTGGGATTGCGGTCGTGTGGGTGTTCCGTGCCACTGGTGAGAATGGCGCGCCCGTATTGCCGAAGGGTCTGGCGCTCGCGGTGCTGTGCTTTGCGCTGGCCCTTGCACTAGACCTGGGCCAATACGTTGTCGGCTGGTTGATCTACAAGGCGTTCCATCGCCGCCACGAGAAGGTGGCGCAGCGGGTCGGTGAGCAGCGTGGTGCGGGTGAGCGAGCGAAGTATGAGGATAGCGTTGAGATGGGCGTTGTGCTCGCCAACGTCACGCACGGCATCTGGTTCTTCAAGGTGGTGGCTGTCCTTGCGGGGTACTTCCCGCTCGTGTGTTACCTGTGGGGGGCCTGGCGGCGAGCCGTCTAGCCGGTTGGGTTGCGAGTTGGTAACGAATCCTGCTCAATCCTGCCCATCAGTGCCCCATGCTGCACGACCTCCCCGAACGTGTTGGGGCAGCCCTAGCCTGGAGCAGCAACCCCGTAGCCGACGCCCTTGCCGACGGAATCGCAGCGGCCGTACACCCCTGCCACCGCTTCATTGCAGCCCCATCCTGTCTATCCTGTCCATCCTGTGCATCCTGTAGGCGGCTACGCCGGGGGACAGGCCGAGGACGAGGGCGAGGACGACGACGAGGACGACGGGGGCGGGGAAGGCACAGGCAACGGGGAAGGCCGAGCAGGAGCAGGAGACAGGAGCAGGAGCAGGAGAGGGGCGTCAGGTGCGGCGGAATTGTTTGTCCAGTTCTTGTTTGCTCAGCAGGATGGTGGTGGGGCGGCCGTGGGGGCAGGTGTCGATGGGGCCGGCGCCGGCGCGCTGCTCCAGGAGGCCGCGCATCTGCTCGGCGCTCAGGCGCTGACCGGCCTTCACCGCGCCGCGGCATGCCATGATGCGCACCAGCTTCTCCAGCCGGCCGTCCACCTTGCGCGCACCCTGCGGGCCTTGCAGTTCGTCCAGCAGCTCGGCGAAGAACGTCCGGCCGTCGAACTTGCCCAGCACCTGCGGGAATGAGCGCACCAGCACCGTCCGCTCGCCGAACGCCTCGATGGCCATGCCGAACCGGGCCAGTTCCTCCTGCAGGTCCATGACGGCGTAGAACTCCTGCTGCGGCAGCTCCACCAGGTCCGGCACCAGCAGTTGCTGGCTGGCCATGCCGCCTTCGTCCAGGCGCCGCTGGATGGTGTTGTAGAGGATCCGCTCGTGCAGGGCGTGCTGGTCGATCAGGTTGATGCCGCCCTCGACCTCCTCGACGATGTAGGTGTTGAGCACCTGCAGGCAGTTGCCGAACCGGGCGCGGACGTCGGGGACTGGAACTCCCGTACCGGTGGCGTGCGTTGGTGGCGACACGGGCCTGCTCGGCCGGCCCTGTCCGCTCGGGGCGTAGTTCGGGCGCACGGGGGCGGCGGCGGGGTCTCCGGTGAAGAAGTCGGCGATGGCGCGCCCCACCGACTGCCGGGCCTCGGGCGGGAGGCCGCTCTCGGTGGTCAGGGAAACCTGCGGAGAAAGGCTGGCGTTGTGCAGCGCCTCCCGGACGGCGGCCAGCAGGTGCTGGTGCACCTGACGGCTGCTGCGGAACTTCACCTCCAGCTTCGTCGGATGGACGTTGGCGTCCAGGGAGCCCGGATCGACCGATAGGTAGAGGAAGCAGACCGGCCTGCGCCCGGGCGTCATCAGGCCGGAGTAGGCCTCCGTGATCGCGTGCATCAGCGTGGTGTTGCGCACGTAGCGGCCGTTGACGAACGTGTACTGCGTGCGCGTGTTGCGCCGGTCGACGGACGGCGGCAGCACGTAACCGGCGATGTCGACCTCGGGGCTCTGCCACGTGACGGGGATCAGGTTGTCGGCCACCTCCCGCCCGAAGAACTCGCCGATCCGCTGGGCCAGGTCGCCGGCGGGCGGCAGGTTGAAGACCTTGCGGGCGTTGTGCGTCAGCACGAAGTGCATCTGCGGCTGCACCAGCGCCAGCCGCGTGACCGCCTCGGTGATGTGGGACATTTCGGTGGCGGTGGTCTTCAGGAACTTCTTGCGCACGGGCACGTTGTGGAACAGGTTGCGCACCTCGACCCGGCAGCCGACCGGCGCCCCGCACGCCTGCACGGGCCCCATGACGCCGGCGGCCATCTCCACCTCGTGACCGGAGTCGCTGTCGGCAGTGCGGGCCACGATGCGGGCGTCGGAGACCGACCCGACGCTGGCCAGGGCCTCGCCGCGGAAGCCCATCGTGGTGATGTTGAACAGGTCGTCGTCGTCGGCCAGCTTGCTGGTGGCGTGGCCCACAAAGGCGAGGGCCACGTCCTCGGCCGTCATGCCGGCGCCGTCGTCGACCACGCGGATCAGGTCGGCGCCGCCGTTCTCCAGGTGGACCTCTATGCGCCGCGCGCCGGCGTCGATGGAGTTCTCCACCAGTTCCTTGACTACGGATGCCGGCCGTTCGATCACCTCGCCGGCGGAGATCTTGTTGACGACGTTGGTAGGCAGGATGCGGATGGTCATGGTCTGGCGCCGTTCCGGGCGAAGGATGCCTACAGCCTAGCGCACGTGGGCCGGCCTCGCCACTGACGGGCGTTCGGCAGAAAGTGGCGACCGGCGTCTAGTGGGGGTCCAGCGAACGGTACTGCAGTCTTGTGTGCAACGACGCGGGGCGAGAGACCAGGACTGAGCCCCTGACGACCCACTGGGAACCAGCCACCGACAACTGACAACCGACAACTGACAACGACCGAGGACGAGGACGAGGGCCGCTCGCTTCGCTCACGGAGGACGGGCACGACCGTGGCAGCACGAGGCCAAGGCTTAGTCCTTGGCAGCCCACTAGCCGCCCAGGGCGCTGACCCGGCGCCTGGCGTTGTCGCGGTCCTCGCCGGTCAGGCCGGCGCTCAGGGCCTGCCGGTAGCTCTCGCGGGCCTTGGTGCCCCGGCCCGTGTTGTCGTAGCAGACGGCCAGCGCGTAGTGGACCTGCGGGTCGGCCTCCATCGTGGGCGCGACCAGCGCCAGCGGATCGACGGCATCCCTGTAGTGCTTCAGGCCGTAGCGCGACATGCCCAGGCCGTACCACGCGAACAGGCTGTTCGGGTGGCCGTAGGCGGCCTTGGTGAACTGCGTCTCGGCGTCGGCGAACTCCGCCGCCCGGTAGTAGACGCGCCCCAGCCCCACGTTGGCGGGCACGTAGCGCGGGTCCAGCTTCAGCGCCTTCTTGTATGCCGCAGCCGACTCGTTCAGTTTGCCCAGCTCGCGCAGCGCGTCGCCCCGCAGCCGGTAGAGGGGCGCCTGGTCGTCGCGGATGGCGATGGCCTCGTCGGCTGAGGTGAGCGCCAGGGGGTAGCCCTTGTCGGCAAGCTGTTTCGTGCCCCTATCGTAGGGGCCGAAGGCCCGGTCCACGTTGCGCAACCGGCGCAGGTGGCGCTTCCATCGCCCCTCGTAGACGCCGTCGCCCTGGATGTAGCGCGGCGAGGCCAGGTCCATGTCGTCGATGACGTCCTCGATCTCGCCGATGCGGTTGTCCGTCAGTGGGTGCGTGGACAGGAAGCGATCCAGGACGCCATCCTCGCGCTCGCTGAGCGCCTTCAGCAGCCGCTGCATGGCGGGGGCCTGGCGCGCGTCCCAGCCGGCCAGGGCCATGTAGTAGGCGCCGACGCGGTCGGCCTGGCGCTCCTGTTCGCGGCTGTAGGAGAGGCCGGTCAGCGCGGCGCCGAGCTGTCCCGCCGTCATTGCCACACTGCCGGCCAGCGTGTCGCCCGCCACGAGGTCGCCGAGCCCCAGCGCCAGTCCCGTCAGCGTGTCGCGCGTCATCTGCTTGGCGGAGTGCCCGGCGGTCACGTGGGCCAACTCGTGTCCCATCACGCTGGCGAACTGCGCCTCGTTCTGCAGCTTGGCCAGGAACCCGCGCGTTGCGTAGACGTGCCCGGGTATGGCGAACGCGTTGATCTCCGAGGTGTTGACCATTGTGAACTCGGTGGGCATCTCGGTCCGGTGGGAGACCTGGTGCAAGCGCTTGACGATGGTGCCCAGGTAGCGGTTCAGGTCGGGATCACGGTACTCGCCGTCATACATGAAGATGACGTTCGGGTGGGTCTGGTGGCCGAGCGCGATCTCCTCGCTCGCGCTGACGAGCATGATCTCGGGCCGACCGGTGACGGGATTCGTGCGGCAACCCGTCGCGACGAGCATGACGAGGCCGACAAGGACCGGCAGGAGCCTGTTGCCGCGGGGGCTCATCAGTTGCCCCCCGACTCGATGATGTAGCTGGGGCGGCCGTCGTCGGGGTCGACGTAGTCCAGGTGGTCGTCCAGTTCCTGCAGCGCAGGCTGCGGCGGCGGGCTGATCTCGACAATGTGCCGGCTGATTCGGCAGCCGGTCAGCGCGACGAGCGCGGCGGCCAGCAGTGTGATGGCTAGTCTGCGCACCTTCGGCCTCCTGCGATCGTGTCGTGCCCCGTGACCACTTGAATCTACCCGATGGGCGGTCGCGTGGCAATGCTACGGATGGCAGACATCGACGACATCGAGGACGAGGACGAGGACGACGACGAGGACGAGCGGGGACGCGTTGACTGACTGCGTGGGCTGTGGTATAAACCGGGTCTCTGCAAGGCGGCAGACCTGCCCGTCCGCGACTCCCGAAACACCGGTGCATGGGGGCCGTTCTCTTTCCGGGCGCAGTCACTGGGAGACCTAACCGATGAGCGACGACAGCATCGACAAGAGTTCGAACGGCACGGTGGTTCTTGCCTACTCAGGCGGGCTCGACACGTCCGTGGCCGTCACGTGGATCCAGGAGACCTACGGCCTGGACGTCATCACGCTCACCATCGACCTGGGCACCCACGAGGACCTGGAGATGATCCGGGGGCGCGCGCTCGAAGTTGGCGCCGTCAAGGCGCTCGTCGTCAACGCCGCGGACGCGTTCGTGGACTACTTCCTGTGGCCCGCGCTCAGGGCCGGCGCGCTCTATGAGGGCGCCTACCCGCTGGCCACCGCGCTGGGCCGGCCGCTGATTGCCAAGCTGCTGGTCGACACCGCCCGCCAGGAGGGTGCCGGCGCCGTGGCGCACGGGTGCACGGGCAAGGGCAACGACCAGGTGCGCTTCGACGTGGCCATCCAGACCCTGGACCCCGACCTGCGCATCATCGCGCCCGCCCGCGAGTGGGGCATGACGCGCGAGCAGGAGATGGACTACGCCGCCCAGCACGACATCACCATAGACGTGACCAAGAAGAGCCCCTACTCGACGGACGAGAACGTCTGGGGCCGCAGCGTCGAGTGCGGCGTGCTGGAAGATCCCTGGGCCGAGCCGCCCGAGGATGCCTATGCCTGGACCGTCAATCCGGCGGACGGGCCGGATGAGCCGGAGTACATCGAGATCGACTTCGAGACCGGCGTGCCCGTGGCTGTCAACGGGCGGGCGATGGGCGGCGTGGCGCTGATCGAGGAGGCCAACACCATCGCGGGCCGCCATGGCGTGGGCCGCATTGACCACATCGAGAACCGCGTGGTGGGCATCAAGAGCCGCGAGATCTACGAGGCGCCCGGCGCCGTGGTGCTGCACGCGGCGCACGCGGCGCTGGAGAGCATGACGCTCACCCGGCCGGCCATGCGGTTCAAGGAGGTCGTCAGCACCCACTACGCGGACCTGGTCTACGACGGGCTCTGGTTCAGCAAGTTCCACCAGGACCTGGCCGCCTACGTGCTGAGCAGCCAGCAGGTGGTCAACGGCACGGTGCGGATGCGGCTCTACAAGGGCCAGGTGGTCAAGACCGGCCTGCGCAGCGACTTCTCGCCCTACAACAAGGCGCTGGCCACCTACGCCGAAGGCGACCCGGTCGACCACATGACTGAGCTCCA